>Ga0308162_1000373_pt1 | contig 49003 bp, 44 predicted proteins | sample PhySR2_FD_201370 | JGI IMG/M metagenome (GOLD analysis project Ga0308162, IMG submission 201370) | Phyllosphere microbial communities from UC Gill Tract Community Farm, Albany, California, United States - DLSLS.R2 | ecosystem: Host-associated > Plants > Phyllosphere > Unclassified | place: USA... | reverse complement strand
GGATTACTCTGTATGTGCGTTAAACCTGGAAAAACAGCCTGAGTACCGCTCTGTCTCTCGGCAGATAAATCAGCCTTGCTGTTGGCTAATGGCAGGGCGCTTTTGCTGGACATTGGGCAGCGAGAGGTCGGGAGCAAAGCGACGCTTTGGCCGCGCAGTCAGCATATTCGGATGGAGAAGGGCGCTTTCGCCTGAATGATACAGAGAAGGGATTGATCTTCTTTGTTCAACGGGAATCAGACGGGCTGGACAGTCATGCTGACTGCAGATGCGTCAGGAAGGCAAACGCCGGCATAAAGCCGGCGTTTGTTTTAGCAAGGATCAGAAAGTCTCCCAGTTACCTTCTGCCGTGCTGGGCTGACGTGGAGAGATCAGCGTCTTAGGTGCAGACTTCGGTGCGCTGTGGCTGATGGCCATACCACTTCTGTTCGCAGGCACACGGAAGACAGCGACGGTTTTCTCCAGCTCTTCCGCCTGAGATTCCAGCGAGCTGGCGGCGGCTGAAGACTCTTCAACCAGCGCGGCGTTTTGCTGCGTTGTCGTATCCATCTCCGTCATGGCCTGAGCGATTTGCGATATTCCACGGTTTTGCTCATCGGAGGCTGCAGCAATTTCACTCATGATGTCTTTCACCTGGGTCACAGACAGCACAATTTCATCCATTGTGCTTCCCGCCTGATCGACCAGCGTTGAGCCTTCGTTAACGCGGTTCAGCGAATCACGAATCAGTGTTTCGATTTCCTTCGCCGCAACGGAGCTGCGCTGAGCAAGGTTTCTGACTTCGCCTGCCACGACCGCAAAACCACGGCCCTGTTCACCGGCTCGTGCCGCTTCAACAGCCGCGTTGAGTGCCAGAATATTCGTCTGGAAGGAAATCCCATTGATGACGCTGATGATTTCACCAATTTTACCCGAACTGGTCGTAATACCTTGCATGGTGGTGACAACGTTACGGATGATGTCACCGCCTCGCCCAGCGTTCACAGACGCTTCCGTTGCCAGTTGGCTGGCGTGATGGGCGTTCTCGGCATTTTGCTTCACGGTTGAGGTTAACTCTTCCATACTGGCCGCAGTTTGCACCACGGCAGCAGACTGCTGTTCAGTGCGCGATGACAAATCCATATTACCGGCGGCGATCTCAGAGGAAGCGCGTGCCACGCTGTTCACACCGTCGCGCACGTTGGTGATGATGTTTTGCAGGCTCTCATTCATCACACTGACGGCCTGCATTAACTGTCCGAGTTCATCACGACGCGTGGTTGAAAGCGTAGCAGTGAGATCGCCTTCAGAGATACGTTGGGCGACGCTCAAGGTTTCTTTTAGCGGAACAGTAATTGAGACGGTGATGCGCCAGGCCACTAACAAGCTAAGCAGAACACAAATAGCCGCAACGATTGCGATCTGGCTTTCAGCGCTACGTAATGCGCCAGCGGATTCAGACGCCTGATAGTTAAAGAGTCCAGCCACATATCCATTCAGCTTTTCTGCTGTAGCACTGAGCTCCGTCGATGCCGTTGATTCCTTACCCATGGCGGCAATGTAATCCACGAAAGCCTGTTTAAGTTTCGCTAAATCCGTTTTTTGCGTATTCAACACCGCCTGGATTTCGGGGACAGAAAGCGCTAACAGCTGAGCACGTATCTGTTCGACAGAGGTAATGTTGCCATAAATTTCGGTCTTGCTGGACTCACTGGGTTTATCAATAAAGCGTTCTACATCACCCGCAATTTCCTTGAGGAGTGAGGCCAACCGCAATACCTGTAGCATCGCTTCGGGCTGAGCGGAAAGATTCAGTCCATCAAGGCTTTGTCCAAGAGAGAGGAGATCATTATCCTGAATCGACGTAGCTGCCGCTGAGGAGCTTTTCGCCGCACTGTAAAATGCCTGCCGCAGCGTCTGATAGTTTTGTATAGCGGTGCCTAATACACTGAGTTGTTCTTTGCCTTCGGTGTTCCAGTCAAATTTTTTCAGCTTATCGAAGTGGGTGCTTAACTGGTTGAGTGCACTGGCGTTAACCTGAGCATATTGATCATCTTTAGTATATTGATACAGCAGACGGTTCGTGCGTGCCTTGCTGAGAGCATTGACCATATCAACAGTAATATCTTGCTTTGCTGCATTCTCTTTGATGCTTTGAAAGCCTTTAAATGCTAAGAGAGCAATAGCCAGAGTGGCAACAATCAGCACACAAAAACTCAACCCCAGCTTTTTACCCATTTTCATATCGGAAAACGTACGCGTAATAGACATAATTTCACCCTGATAGGCCGATACAGAAATATTATTTTGCAGCCTGTTTTTAAACCACACTGCTTAATAAAACTTATCGACTGCCACAATGAAAACTTTAAAGACATTTTGAAATATAAATTCACAATTGTGACATGGATGTATTTATGTGGATTTTTATGGCTATTTCAGGCATTGGTGTTAATAGTAAGCGCCAGGATAGTTAGGGAACGAATAATTTATGGCGGATTTTTGCTGACATACTTTTACATTTATGGCCAATGCAAGCATAAATATTTAATATGATTTTAAGCGGAAGTTCAACTAATAATTATAATAATATCAATAACATACATATAAATCCGCGCTCCATCAGTAAATTAACAGCTTAAAGGCTTAATAATCACTGGCGGAACCGAATCATCCACAAAAGATACGTTAACTTCTCTTAACATGTGTTAGCTGTTATGTAGCATTCTGGTTATAATTTGTATTAGTTAATTACAGAGATTAAATAATATTTCACCGACACTCCATCAATGAGAGGGACGTTTAATCTGATTAATCTTTTTCAACTATTTGGAAACAGGCTAACCAAACATGCAATATATGACCTTTCTTCTTGCTGCGTTAATTTTTTGCGGCTCTGCTGCTGCTGCCCCGTCGGCGTCAGAACCCGTTTCGCAACTCTCGCGTGCACTTCATGAGAGAATGTTATTAATGAAGGATGTCGCAGCCTTCAAAAAAACCCACAATAAGCCGATTGAAGACCTGCCGCGAGAACAGGATGTACTGGCAGAAGCCAAGGAGAAATCGGCACAAGCCGGGCTTGATCCGCAGTCCGTGACGGTGTTTTTTCAGGGTTTAATGGATGCCAGCAAAGCGATTCAGTATCGCTATCTGGCTGACTGGTTGGGCGCACCTCATTCCGTGCCGCCCGCAAAAGATCTGGCAGACCTGAGGAAGCAAATTAACCTGTTAGACGAACAAATTTTGCAAGCCATCAATCAGCAACTGTCACAGGGTGGTTTCACAAAAGATGAGCTGACCCATCTGCATCAGCAACTCAACGTCCAGCATCTGACGGATAACGATATCAACCACGTTTTACAGGGGCTTGAGCAAATCAAACTCAAAGGCTAACGCGTCGCAACGGGCCGACAAGCACGTTGAATACTTATGAACGCCTTCTCATACTTTTCGCAATGCCATCGTTAACACATTATCCGCCCGTTAAGGCGGATAATGTAAAATGTCGCCCGGTTAATTAGCCTGGCGGCTCTTATCACTTATTGTCCTAAATCGTAAATAGCGCGCCTTATCATGCTCAGCCTGTCGGGCGAGATAACGTACCCGGAAAATATCGTGCCGCGTGATCACCCCAACCACCTTGCCAGATTGTGGCACCGTCACGACGACAATACCGATTTCCTGATCTGCAATCTGACTGCACACCGTATCCGGGCAGGTACTGACAGGTTTTTCATCTTCCACCAGATCTTGCCAACGACTGTCTGGTGACTTGTTCTGCCTTTGCCAGTGAGTCCTGTCTTTACGCGACACTACAGATAAAAACACGACCACCGGCTAATGATGATGTGCATGGCGATCTGACGTCCGTTCAATGACCTCACTCAGCGTGAGCGATGCATCCAACGTCGCGGGCGACGTTGACATAATTTGCCGGGCTTTTGTGGTTTCTGGCATATCGGTCATATATTCCTGCTCGATGTGCGTGCGATGACACCGATGATAAGATGGTGCGGCCAGAATATGCAGCGCGTTGGCATTTCCCGACATCGGGTTTTCAGCAAATGAAAACTGTTTGTACCAGAACACATTCGTCATCAGTGCAATGAGCTTAAGCAAGGCAATGGCACCGAAAGCATTACCCGCGCCTGGCAGCAATCCCCTTAAAGTCAGTATAATGACGCGTTTCGTTACAGTGTGGTCGGCTAATTTGAGCCTGGCAGGTAAATCGACAGCGAGCTCCCGCATAATGTCTTCCTGAGCAAGGTCAAGGCGGGGAATTTACATCGCATCGCGACCTGGATTTAATGACAAAAGGTTATTGCATGTCACAGCCGAAGATGAAAGATGCTGATTACGCCTTACTGGCAAACTTCCGCGCGACGTTACGCACGTTTATCGCGTTTAGTGAAAGTCAGGCTCGCAGCGTTGGGTTAACACCACAGCAGCATCAGGCACTGCTGACCATTCGCGGTTCAGGAACGGCAACCGCGACGGTGGGGTACGTTGCCGAGCGGCTGATTTTAAAACCGCACAGCGCATCAGGACTGATTAGTCGGCTGGAGGAAGCGGGGTTGATTACCCGCGAAGCGGATGCCGCCGATCAACGTAGGATGGCCCTAAAATTAACGCCTCAGGCAGAAGGCTTGCTTGAGGCGCTGTCTCTGGCGCATATAGAAGAGTTGAAAACCTTAAAGCCCTTGCTGGTGAATCTGGTCGATGATTTTGGCGGCTAAAACAGCCTTAAAGGTGGCGGTTCCGGTCAGGCAGAATAGCGGCGTATTTCACCGTAAACAGTCGATATATTTCTGTGCAGATTGCATCACGACCTGTTTCGCATTGGGCGCAATGTCGCGTCCTTCAAACGCACTGTAAAGTCGTTCGAAATCATAGGGCTTAAGGCGGGTGGCGATGTCGCTGATTTTAGCCGCCGGTAAAGGGAGCATATTGGGGTAACTCCACATAAAGGAGACGGCGTTCGCGCCAGCCGTGACCTGCACGACATCGCCTGACAGTAAGACGCCATCGTCTTTCGCCCAGTGCAGCACTGTGCCACCGTCGAAATGCCCTCCTAAACGTAACAGTGTCACTTCAGGCATGATTTCTTTGGCCTCGCCCTCCCATAACCGCAGGTACGGACTGTTGCGCATAATCCACTCGCTATCGCTGGCGTGCAGATAAATCGGCGCATCAAAAGCCGCCGCCCAGTCTTGCATCGTGCTGTAGTAATGAGGATGAGAAATAGCGATCGCACTAAGGCCGCCAAGGGCGCGAACAATATCAATCGTCGCATCATCAAGATTAGGTATGCAGTCCCAGAGGACGTTGCCCTGTGTGCCTTTCACTAAAAAAGCGCGCTGATCGATGGCAAATCCTGGCACCGTTTTCAGGCTCAACAAGGCTTTTTCATGCTGATACCATTTATTACTGTGGCCTGCATGCAGTGCCTCAGGTGAAATCCATTGTTGCCCCTGTTTAGGGACATACTGACGTTCATCTTCACAAATTTTACAGTGCGCGATCTGAACATCCAACTGTTGATAAGACGTGCCGCATGTGAGGCAAATTTTAATCATCACGGTCGCTCCGGTTAACCATTCAGATTAATTTTAGCGTTTTTACCCGGTGCAGGTTTCAATTTGTGCGAGGACAGACGTCTAAAAACATGCCGGGCTGTATATCAAAAAGTCGCTGCCGTTCAGACTAAACCGTCCCACTTCACGCATTCCAAGGCGCTGGTGAGCCTGAATGGAATGATAATTGTCAGCCTGAATAAACAGAACGGGGGCTTTATTACCGTAATATCGGCACATTTCATCGTACAAACCCGTCAGTAAGCCCTGACCACGGGCGGCCGTGCTGATGCAGACCGGGCCGTAAATCCAGCACTGCTGCGCGGGCGGCCAGGCACGAAGCATCGCGTTCACGATCTCCGGACCTTGCTGGAACGATGTGGTGCTAAATAACACGCCGGCGATCCCAGCGGCGGATTGCGCGACCACCACAAAGGCCCCCGGATGATTCAACATCCCGGCAACCTTTTCGGCAGGAAAATCCCCGTTCAGCGTTCCGCCATTCCCCGCTGAGTTTTCCTGAAGCAGGGCAGTGATGCCTGCCAGGTCCTGCGACGTTGCTTGCCTGATGACATATTTATCCGAACTGACCATGCTCTCTCCCTCCTGAACCGGTGTTGCGGTGGCGCGTTATCACGCCCACCTCTTCGATGTGTTCCCTACTGTATCCCACGTCGCCCGCGGCCATTTTAACCATGTCACGTTTACTGCCGACAGCAGGCAATGGCGGCGCGCTGGATTGGCGATATGTGATTTTGCAGGATGTACCTGTGGAGGCGGAATATAAAGCCAGCTAACACATTCTCATAAAAAACCTGCTTCTAATCGCATAGAATACGCATACGCTTCCCCAGGTTTTTCGGGGATGATTTTAGCCATCAAAAAGAGGAAAAATGATGTCTGATAAACCGTTGAAAATCGTCACGCTACTGGGAAGCCTGAGAAAAGGTTCGTACAACGCAATGATTGCACAGGCGCTACCGCAACTGGCCCCACAGGGCGTGCTGATTGAGGCGCTTCCATCCATTCGGGATATTCCACTTTATGACGCCGATATTCAGCAAGAAGAAGGATTTCCTGCCACTGTTGAAAAGATCGCCGAACAGATTCGTCAGGCAGATGGCGTGATTATCGTCACACCTGAGTACAACTATTCTGTCCCGGGCGGATTGAAAAATGCGATCGACTGGTTATCCCGCGTTCCCAATCAGCCGCTCGCGGGAAAACCGGTGGCGATTCAGACCAGCTCCATGGGCGCGATCGGTGGCGCGCGTTGCCAGTATCACCTGCGTCAAATTCTGGTGTTTCTTGACGCCATGGTACTGAACAAACCGGAATTTATGGGTGGTGTCATTCAGAATAAAGTTGATGAACAGGCGGGTAAGGTGATTGAGCAGGGCACGCTTGAGCATCTGGCCAGGCAATTAGCGGCATTCAGTGATTTTATCCGCAAAGTTAATTAGCCTGGTTTTCCCGCAGGCGGTCTGAAAAAAACCACGCTTAAAAAAAGCGTGGTTTTTAAATTGAGGATTAGCGCAGTAAAGACAGCATGGTCTGTGGAACCTGATTGGCCTGTGCCAGTACAGATGAACCCGCCTGCTGCAGGATCTGTGCACGTGACATATTTGATACCTCGGTCGCATAGTCCGCGTCCTGAATACGGCTACGTGCAGCAGTCAGGTTAGTCACGGTATTATTCAGGTTGCTGATTGTAGATTCAAAGCGGTTTTGAGACGCACCCAACAGGCTACGTTGGCTGTCGACGGCCTTGATCGCTTTATCGATATCCGCCAGCGGTGTGCTGCCAGAAGCGCTACCGCCGCTACCGCCAGTGACTGCACCTTTCAACACGTCGAAGCCGATAGCCGCGGTGCTGCGGGCTGTACCATTAACCGTCTGCCCGGTTGTCACACTGGTGTTCTGCACAGTACCTGAAGACGCGTTACCCGCTGCAGCCAAATCGAAGCTGTCACTTGAGCTAATGGTGATACCGATGGTCTGTCCATCCTGAGAACCGACCTGGAAATTATAAGTGCTGTTGCCTGACCCCGTGTTCAACACTTTAATGCCGTTGAAATCCGTCTGTTTCGTGTCACGGTCAATTTCCTGCATGCGCTGGTTAACTTCAGCCTGGATAGAGTCAATATCCGAGGCTGAGTTAGAACTGTTCTGCGCCTGAACAGTCAGGTCGCGGACGCGCTGCAGGTTGTTGTTTATTTCATCCAGCGCGCCTTCAGCCGTCTGAGACAACGAAATCCCATCATTGGCGTTACGCGCCGCAACCGTCAGACCGTTGATATTTGACGTAAAGCGGTTAGCAATGGCTTCCCCCGCGGCATCATCTTTGGCACTGTTGATGCGCAGACCCGATGACAGGCGCTCAATCGCCGTACCGAGAGATGACTGAGACTTATTCAGGTTATTTTGAGTAATTAACGACAGGACGTTAGTGTTGATGACTGACATGGTAAATTCCTTCTTATGAGAACGTATTATTTACGCATTATTATTATCGAACCCTTCCAGCTAAACTTTAATAAAAAACAGCCAGATAAGATTAATTATTGAATAAGCTTTTTGTTGTAAAATCTCAGTTGTAAATATAAGAATCAATCGGAAAGAAATGATTATAACCCCACACAAAACCCAACCAAAAAACCAATTTCCTTAAGGTTAAACACGTTTTGTTACAGCGTAAGGCTTTAAAAAGCACAGATGATTAAAGGGGTTGCTCAGTATTCCACAAAGCGCTTATCTGCGACCTTTTCGCTAAAAGATGCTTTCATTAGAGAAACTGCATTAAATATTTAAAAATACATTGGGTAAGATATATCATTAACGAAATATAAAAAATGAATACTCACGTTAATGAGGTTTGTCCAGGCGCGAGGTTAAAGCAGTGGCGTTGACGATACCGCGCGGCATAAAAAATTCTGCATTAGTTTTTGGCTTATGACAAAGGCGATGTGTCTTGTCAGCGTGCGAGCACTCGCCTAATGGATATTGGCGCGGCAATGCGACGAGGTTCTGGATAAAGAGTTACGCCAAATTCATGGCTTATGGATGCGATAAAAAAGTGCTATTGAGGGAGTAACCAAATACCAGAGAAAACCAGGGCCTTATAATGGATAAATGCTGATGGCGCAGGAGCACCATCAGCATGAGAGGCAGGATGTTCAGCCTTGTGGCAAAACGGCGTGAGGCAGGCGTTACATCTTCGCGAACTGGGCAGACAGATAATCACCCGTCTGCGTCATTGAAGAGACCAGCGTACTCAGATTGGTAAATTCCGTTTTGTACTGTGCCATCACCGCCGTGATTTGATCGTTGACGGTATTGTACTGATCGGACAACTGTTTTAACGAGGTGTTAATCCCCGTGGTCGCATTTGATACTGTGCCGTTACTTGCCAGCATATCATTCAGTTTATTTGTCACCTGCGTGGCGAAACCTGTTGTTTTTCCATCCCCCGTCAAAAAGCTTAAAACATCTGCGGGTTGGTTGGTTAAGGCGGCATTCAGCTTCGTACTGTCTACCGTCAGATCACCTTTATCGTCCTGCGTTATTCCAAGCTGAGAAAGTACCTGAATACTTCCGGTACCCTGAGGATCGGAAAATTGACTGCGCAGACTGGTCTGGATATTCATTAATGTATTATCCCCCAGCAAATCGCCATTATCTGTACTCTGCGCCTGTCCTGCCTGAACCGGGGTATAGTTTGTCTGGTCTGCGATGGTTTTCTGCAGCGAATTATACGCATCAACATACGACTGAACGGCTGTCGCCATTGGCGAGGTATCTGTAGCAATGGATAAGGTTTCAGGCGATCCGCTGTTAACTTTATTAAGATTCAGCGTTACGCCCTCCGGCGCATCCGTCACGATGTTGCTGCTGCGCGTAATAGATAATCCGTTAACCTTCAATTGAGCATCCTCAGCGGCAACCTGCTGTGTCATACCGTTATTACTCCCGCCCTGGCTATAGTTAATGTATTGCGACAATGTGGCATCATTTGTACTTACGGTCATGGCATTCGCCGTGCCGCTATCGCGCGCCGTCAGGGATAAATAGTAGGTATTGTCATTGGCCATAATCACACTGGCATTGACGCTACCTTGTTGCTTGTTAATCGCATCACGGATATCAGACAAGCTGGTCTGATTCTGATTTAACGTCACGGTTAACGGCGATTTCTGTCCAGGCTGGCTGATCGTAATCGTGCGTGATGCCATGCTGCTGTCGCCCAGATCGGTCGTTTCGTCGCTTGCCGATTTGGAGAGCAGGGACTGCGACGCCGCTAACTGGTCAACTTCAACAGAATAATTTCCAGCTGCAGCACCGCTGGCAAGCGTAGCCGTAAAGGCCGAATTCGAGCTGGTCACTTTTGTTGTCGCAATGCTGGAGGCATTTTCCAGCGCAGAGGCTGCGGTCTGCAATTTCGACATTGAACTTTGTACCACGCCCCAGGCCGTCAGTTGCGCATTATAAGACGCTTGCTGATTGGTAATGGGTGTCAGTTGCGCCTGTTCGGCTGACTGTATGTTGTCATATAAGGTATTGAGGTCGAGGTTAGTACCAGCGCCAAGTGTGCTTATGCTTGCCATATTCTTGTCCTGATGAAGTGACACCAGTGATTAAAATACAATGCATTAATTAGGTGTTTTTCTGATTTTAACGGTTGTTGCAAATCGGTTTATGGTCATTACGCGACTATCAATTTTTTGTTAAGCCGGTAAATATATGTTAACAGAATAACAAATTGTAATTATTAGGTGGTAGTATTTGTTGTATTTCCTGACGCCGTTATTCTCTCGTGTAAAACACCGAGATTATTAATCAACAGGTTAAAGTCACGCCGCGCAACTTAAGTAAAATTCAGGCCAGCTAATCTCTAACGCAAGGTTATAAAGCATCCTTATAAGTTCCTGATCATCATTTCTGCCGCACGGATGCTAAACAGCCTGGTGATACTTAATACAAATTGCCTGTCACCTTAAAATTATCATCAATTAATCAATGAGATTACGTAGGGTTATCTCATCTTTCTTAATGCTTTTATTAAGTGCGACGTCTTCATCACTGCATAAAATATTTTATGAGCCCGAAACCTTACATTTGTTACATGGATTTACAGCTCATATCGAAAGGCTAACAAAGCGCTGTATCAGGGGGCAGTTTGGTCATCAAAAGCCTTATGCCCGTCAGGTTTGCGAGAAGTAGTAAAAATTTCTACTAATTGCCGCAGCTGCGCGTAGGCCAGCCGCCACTTTAAATTGACAGCCCTGCACAAACTGTGAAGAGAAGGGTTACAAAAGTAATAAATGGAATGACCTGCCCACTGTATTAGATACAACGATCAGTTAGTCATGTCAGGTTGTTTACCTTCTATTTTTACATGTTTCCAGCTTGCTGCTAAAAATCTCAATAAATCCGTTCTGGGCCGGCTTGCCCGGCTGGATAAGACGCAGTTCCACGCCATGCTCAAAGACCCATTGATCCCGTGCGAGGCAGGTGAATTCCGGTCCCTGAACGGTTCTTATCTTAGCCGGATAGCCACGAAAGAGCGTGATACTGTCCAGAATACGCGAGACCTGAACGCCTGAAATACCGAAAGCAGCGGTGATCGTCAGACACATATTTGTAAAATTACTAATAAATTCAGTTACTTAAATTTACGGTCGCTGGTAAGTGCATCCATGGCAAATTCCATTGACCAGGTCCGGGCGAAGAAGCGGAAGCCGCTCAGGCGCCAGGCCCTTACGATGTCGTCTGCGCTTCACGCCCAGACCGTTAAGGTGGTAAATGCAGTATATCTGGGATGGGATTTTTTCTGACGTGTCAGAGGCAGCCTCTATTTTCAGATAATCGGGGATGAAGAGTGGCAGATGGCACGAGATATGCCATAAGTAGCGAAGCCATGCTATCTGTGATTTTGCCGACTGGCTCGCAACGTCAGCCGTGATTGTCTAGGGCATTTTTATACCGTTCATAAGCGGACAACCGGCAGGAAAAGCAGCCAGCGTTCTCCTAAAACGAACAGGATGTACAGCAAAAACGCCCGCGAGCCGTGGCTGCTTTTTACCAGCCTTATGGGATATAAGCCGCGGGTGATAATTAAAATATACAGCCGCCCTATGCAAACAGAGCAGAACTTCAGAGATGAGAAAAGTGAGCGGCTACGGTCTGGGACTTCGGGCAAGTAAAAGCTGGGGAGAAAAGCGGATATCGATGCTTTGCCTGGTCGCGACACTTTACAGCATCATCATGTGGCTGACAGGGTATTACCCTGAAAGTAAGGGAATAAACAGATGGTTTCAGGCTAATAGTGTGAAGTCGCGGAGGGTATTGTCGTATCTGACATTGAGTGAGAATGTCATCCGGCAGTCACCGGGGAGCCTGTCAGGCATTAACCCCGACAGGGTATATGCCGAGATGGCGAGAACCTATTGAAACATCATCATGGTGTATTGATGATGTTTCTGGGGATCCTTCAGACCGTAAGGGGCTTACTGATTTGGCCGTTCAGGTAAAACCTTACCGATCAGATAGACAACCGCGATAGACAAACCAATCGCTATCAGTCTTTCATGCCAGGTTTCATAGTGAAAGAACCAATAGCAGCACAGCAGGAGAAGCAACCCACCTATGATTGCACCTGACGCTTCTATAAGGCTATACATGATGCGTTTACCTAAGCTCAATTTGGCAGGCCTATTATCTCTCATTAGCATTAACCTCCTTGTCTACCATCTCAATGATCCTTTCAAAGGCAGTGACCTGTCCCCCAGTATTAGATACAACCTTCAGTTAGTAATGTCGGTTGGTTTTTCTTAATGTTTCCCGTTTCGCCAGCTTGCTGCAAATTCAGACGGCGTTTGGTAATTCAGCGATGAATGAGGTCTGGAATGGAATGTACTGACGTTAAGGTTTATGGCTCCGGGGAGGATAATTTATCCGTACGAGCTGTACATGACGCTGCAATTAGTCATTTTTCGCGCCGTACGCCTATTTCTCCGTACCCGAACGGGCCTGCTTATTCGTAGCACCAGCGTCCTGCGTGGGCTGATTCGATTAACATTGCAATGGTAAAGTCAGGAACTTCAGGAACGCTTCGCCGACGGCGGAAAGGATTCAGTATCATCAGCAGTGGCGGCTCGGGTGGATAGTACGTTTCAATAGAGAAATTCTCCCTGCTAACGTTGAATTGCATAAAAAATTCATTCATCAGCGACTGCGCCTCGTCTTTACTGAGATGGAGATCCGCATCCAGATCGGTTTCTGGCCTGAGTTCCTGCGCTGTGAAAACGCCGCGTCCGTTATGACGCTTAACCAGTGCGTAAATTTTCTCATCCAGTTCGTCGATTACCATAGTTTGTCATCCCCCCGTGCTATCCGGTTGTATTCCACAACGCTGTGATAACCAATCTGTGAAACATCAGCAGCCAGAATGACCCAGCCCGGTCCAGGTACCAATCTGCGCCACCATCCGTATTCTGAGAGTTGAAGGCGGATAACCTCCGACAAAGGAAGGGAGCTTTATGCCCCAGGGGAATTTGGCATCACCAAATACGCGCCTTGCAGCTTTTGAAGCATACGACGTTCCGGTAACCGTACCGCCAGGTTTTCTGCGTGTGGCGATGATATTGCGTCCTGAGAGTATGGCCACAATGGCACTGAAATCACGCACACCCAGTTGAAGAGCGACCTGTTCACAGAAAATTATAAAGAACAGTTCACCGGCAGAGAGATTCGGGCGCCCGGCATAGAAATAGGTCTGTCCCAGCTCCTCAGTTGTATCCACTTCCTGCTCCCGTAATCGCAGTTGCAGCTATATTCCTGATGTGAGTCTGAAGATACCGCTGAGAATGATGACTGGCAACCTGACCGTCAGGTATGCATGACCCGCCATCTGCGGGACTGACATCAGTTTCCTTCTGCCTTTTCCTCTTTCTGGTAAACCGGATCGGAGCCCTTTGGCAGAGTCAGGGAAATCTGGTGTTAACAGACGAGGCGCTCACGGAAATATTCCCGCAGCGCCTCAGGATGCTGCAGTTCTGTTTCCATCGGGATGACAGGTTTATTCATCAGCTCTTTCAGGCAACGCCCGAGGCAGCATTTTCAATGAGGTAACAGATGGACGACGTTTACTCGACATTTTTCGCATAAAAAATGACATTACTCGTCCGGATACCCGCCTTCTCTTGACCACCATTATTTCGGGTCAATACAGCCCGTATTACACCTGCATAATCCGTCAGGTCAGGGATTCACCCCATGTTCTCGATGACTTGCTGTACCACGAAAGCGAGCTGGAAATAAGGGAGCATTACACCGATACAGGGGGTTCACTGATCATGTCTTTGCCCTGATGCATCTGCTGGGATGTGTGTTTTGTCCGCGAATCAGAGATCTCCAAGACAAGAAGTTTTTTAGCAAAGGGAAAGCAGACCAATACCGGCGCTTCAGTCACTGATATCAACGACCACACTTAATCTGAAAGAGATCGAAATTCACTGGCGTGAAGTGCTGCGTCTGGCAACCTCGATAAAGCAGGGGACCGTGTATATAGAAAGAGTGATCGATGCCCTGAAACGTAAGGGGCTGAAGCTCAACGAACAACTGCTGTCGCATCTGTCACCATCAGGGTGGGAGCATATCAATCTGACAGGCGATTAGATCTGGAAAGCAACCGTATACCGACTTCCGATAAATTTCGTCGGCTGAGACCAGCTAAAGTCGAAAGGTTAAAAAAAGCCTTAACGTACAATAATTTTCGATATCCAAACTGCCCCCTGTCAGGTATTAATTCCCCTGATCTGGACGCTTATTTTAAAACGCTCGGTTAGAAGTAACGGGATAGAGGTTTTTAATTTTACAGGCGTTTTACCTGCAGCGGTTCAGCGCTACCGCAAAAAGCGTGCGTCAAACCGGAAGGGGATGTCGCGGGCCTGCTTAACAATCGCATTGAACGCGGGATGTTCAGGATTAAGCAGATAGTTTGATTCCACCGGCGAGAGGGCGTTGGGCACGCGTAATGCCACGGAACCACCACTTTGTACCCAGGCATCCCCGAACAGGCGCAATGCAGCAGGCCCTTCCGGTGCAGCCCAGTCGGCGGGTAGCTGATTGATATCAACCCACTCAATCAGTCGATCGGGAACCTCTATACTCAGGAGTGTAAAAGAGTCCAGCACGCTGGCGCTTTGCAGATGGATCAGCGTCTCCAGCATGGTCAGCGAGGCCGTTTCAGAAGCATAAACCATCGACACACCGACGCTGTTCCAGCGACCGCCACCTTCACGCGCACCAAAACCACTCCAGGCCGATCCCAGATAACGCGTCTTAGTCATGCGGTAGAGCTTCACGAATAAACACCGTGTTCGAGTCGGGTAATGAGTTTCAGTACTTCATAAGCCCCGGTTTCAGACGCCACCAGATCGGCCGGTTTTTTATTGCCCAACGCGCGTGCAGGCTCATTGAGCCACTGGCGTGCTTTTTCTTTATCGCCCTCAAACAGCTCAACGGCACGATCCATCACGCGAATAAATCGCACCAGCCGTTCGCTCTGTTCTGCAGTGAAGCGACTCTTTACGCTACGAGTAAATGTCGAGCCGGCGATGCCGGTCATCCGACGCAGCTCTGCCTGAGAGATTTGCGCCCACGTGACAATGCGACTGGCGACCGTACCGTCAAGGCCATCATCGATTTGATCCATCAGCACAACGCCGTCCGCACTGCTCAGACCGGCAAACTGCCACAGGCGATCGGGTTTTGCCGCGGATGCGGGTAATGTGAATTGTTTCATGATCACCTCCATTTGGTTATTTGATTATAGCCAAATGGCGATAGGGTTCAATGCGCCATTTTTTGCGCTGTCATATTTAGAAAATAAACCCGGTTTATTCTTTTTTTGGCGGAGAAAACGGGGAGGGTAAGCAACACATCCTTCGGTTTTGATCTGGCATTCTGTGGTCAATAGCTGACAGAAGAAAGGGACATGCGCAGTAAGAGGGATGAACAGGGGCGATAACAGCCGAAGTCGCCTGTCTGCGTGCGGCTGACGACAAGCAGGTCAGTCAGTTGAACGTCATCATCACAGGTAAGCGGCACTCTGTGCTGTCTCTCGCTGTTTCGCATGACTTTTGCCATGACAGGATAGTCACCGTGACGAAAGATTGTCGGTGACTGTGATATATTGCCGCTCTTAGTAGTGCAGGCGCTGGGTTCAACCGATAGGGACTATCCGTTATGAAACGACACGACATCAACTCTTCAACATTATTTCGCAGTGCGGGATTCGATCCGACGTCTGGGGTGCTGGAACTTGAGTACCGCAACGGTACGTGCCGCCGCTGGCTTGCTGTACCGGCCCATACCTATCAGGGATTCTGTGCAGCCGTCGATCAGGACGCGTTTTTTCGCGAAAGCATCGACAACCGTTTTTTTTCTATGTATCAAAAGAGTGATGCATAGCGATATAAGATGACGGCTCATTTTTTCAGGCATGGCGGTGAAGATAAGCGTCAAACGCCGTCTTTCTCGCTAAGTGGATAGGGCGACGGCGATAAGGTGATTTTGCGGGTCCGTGCGAATTATCTTCCCTTCAAAGCAATCATTGAAACACTCAATGATTGCCTGAAAAGGACCGCTCAGATAACCCACTAATGGGCTACTTACCGCCACTGAATTACATCATTTGCGGTTCGCGAATCGCGTTACCTTTCTCGAAACGTGACAGACGATAAGGTGCGATGTCTGTATAAACGGGATTATTCGTCAGCAACTGTGCGCACAAAAGCCCTGCGCCGGGACCAATGGCGAAGCCATGTCCACTGAAGCCGGAAGCAATAAACATCCCTGGTATTGCACTTACCTCATCAATGACGGGCACTAAATCAGGTGTGGTGTCAATCCAGCCCGCCCAGGCATAATCAACTTTTATCCCATTCAATTCTGGAAATAAACGGGTCAACTCCGCAAGACCATTGCGAATGATGCTGTTATCCGGGTTGGGATCAAGGACACGGATTTTTTCAAACGGTGAACGGCTGTCATGATGCCAGCTTCCAGCCGCTTCAGGGCCCGAAAAGAACGAGCTGTTAAGCCGGACCTTGAGCTTTTTAGCCACTTTACTGCGATACATTGGATAGAACTTTGCAGCATAACGGATGTTTTGCGGTGCCAAATCAATTTGTCCAAGACCGGGCACGGCAACGGTATAACTGCCATCCTCACGGCGGCGAAGGCAAAGGTTAGGTGTACTCAGACATCCTTTCACCACTTCAGGCGCAGCGGTCGTTTTGAACACCGTGCCCAAAATATTCGCTGCAGGGAGTTCAATGCCATATTGTCTGCAAAAACGTGAACTCCATGCTCCACCACAACAGATAACCCGGCTGGCGTTTACCCGCCCGCGTTCTGTCCATACACCTGAGACCCGGCCCGCACTAATGTCCAGTGCGCGCACCGCGCAGTGCTGAAATATGCTGGCACCCAAATTTTGCGCACCGCGAGCGATGGCCGGCGCTGCCTGCGAAGGTTCCGCGCGACCATCAGTAGGTGACCACACGCCGCCTCGCCAGGCCGTTTTATCTCCAATCCGTGCCTGAGCTTCCTGCGCAGATAAGAGATGACTGGTAAAGCCCATTTGCTTCGCTTGCTGACCCCATGTTTCCCAACGCGCCAGATCAGCATCGTTGACTGTTCCATAGAGAATGCCGCTGCGCCTGAAACCAAGATCCATTCCGATTTCGGCACTCAGTTCATCCCAGCGCTGTAGGCTGCGCATCGCCATAGGCAGTTCATACAAGTCACGATTCTGCTGGCGCACCCAGCCCCAGTTCCGGCCAGACTGTTCACCGGCAATAACGCCTTTTTCAAACAGGGCCACTGAAACGCCCTGTTTCGCCAGTTCATAGGCCGTTGACGTACCAACAATGCCACCGCCTATCACAACAACATCGACAGTGGTGGGGAAGACGGAGCTGTCATGGACGCTATCGACCTTGATTCGCATGGGTTAACCTTGTTTCAGATATGATGTCGCGGCGGAATATGCATAATCCACAATACACGGGCTTCTGTGTCGCTATCGTTGAAAATATTATGCGGGAGATGGCTTTTAAACTGAAAACTGTCACCCGCTTCGATTAAGGTTTTCCCCCCCTCTACTTCAAGGGTCAGTTTACCTTCCATTACTACACCTGCTTTTTCACCCGTGCCTGTCAGCATCTCTTCTGAACGTGTGCGCGGAGGAATGCTGATATACATAAACTGAATATCGTGTTCGCCTGAGGGCGATAACATCTCTTTAGTTATTCCCAGTTTGCCAACATGAAAGTGCGGCCGCTCATGCCTGCGTCGCACGTAATGCTCTGCGCCCGGCCGCATTACGTCATCTTGTTCAAGGAAGGCTGTCAGTGGCACATCTAAGACCACACGAAGTTGCTCCAGAACGCGTATCGTAGGGTTAGCCAGATTACGTTCAATCTGGCTAATTGCGCCCGCTGACACATTAGCCTGTTGCGCCAGCTCTTTGATCGTCATGCTACGAGACTTACGAATTAATTTTAAACGTATACCAATGTTAGCCTCTGCTGCACTCAGCTCCTCTGCGTGCATTACCGCTGTTTTCATAACCATGCTCCTTAAGGTTTGTCGCGTCCCTGTGTGAAAGCGCGATCAGGGCATTCCCCATTTAGCTTTAATTTTTTGCAGTGACCCATCTGCTTTCATTGCTGTCAGCGCGTTATTAATATCGGCAAGCAGCTTATCGTTGCCTTTTTTCACACCAAACGCCATGGGCGAAATATGCTCGGGTTTATAATCATCTACAACGTGCATACCTTTAAAAGATCCGGTTTTTTCCTGAACTTTCAAAATAGGATAATCATTCATGCCTGCCGCGATACGACCCAGTGACAAATCGCGCATCATATCTGAAGGGCTATCGTAGACTTTGACTTCTTTAGCAATGCCGCTTTTTATAAGGCTTTGCGTGTAGTCAGTGCCTGTCATAGTACCCACGATTTCGTCCTTAAGATCTTGTTGCGAATGGTAGGTTTTTTTATTGTCATCACGCACGACGAGTCCAGGCCCAAATGCAGTCACCGGCTGAGAAAAGGAGATGCGTTTTTCCCGCTCTGGCGTCGGTGTCATTCCCGCCACGATCATGTCAATTTTGCCTGCAATAACAGACTGAATAAGGGTGGAGAAGGGCACGGCGCTAAAATTAATCTCCAGATGCTGACGCCTGGCCACTTCGGCGGCGACATCGGGCATGAATCCTTCGATTTTTCCCGTTTTTGTATCCAGAAAGGTCGTTGGCGCACTGGATGGCGGGGAGCCCGCCGTCAACAACGCCGCATTAACACTGCAAGTGAAGCCTAATGCGGCAAACAACAAAGCCACACTTACGCACGATCGGTTAGACATGACGCACTCCTGCTTAAAACGGGGACCATTAACTTCAATATAATGAAATTAATTATCCTGCTGTCAATCATTTCTTTTCTAAAAAAAATCCCCCCTCACAAATGAGCATCAAACCCTTTGATTTGCGACTATAAGCGATCTTAAATGAAGGTTGTCGTACAAATAAGTTAATGCTATGACGCCATGAGAGGAAAAGTTTGACAGTATTTAACGGGGGAATATTCATTAAAATGAATTTTTAGCATGCCACCTAACACCGGCTGGAGCGCATAATGGACTGGAGCAGCATTCATGTATATCTCCCTTTTCTCTTGAAAGGGGCTGAAATGACAATCTACATCACACTGTTGTCGTTACTTATCAGTACGCCGCTCGGCCTGATCTTTGCTGCTGCAAAAATGTGCCCTTTTAAAATCATTTCATGGCCTGTCGCTGTCATCATTAACATCACCCGTGCGTTGCCCATGATTGTGGTGCTGTTTTACATCTACTTCGTTTTTCCCGACATTGGTATCACCCTTACCTCTTTTCAGGCCAGCGTGATCGGTATTGCTTTCTGTTTTTCTACCTTCCTCGCAGAGATCTTTCGTTCTGGCATTGAATCCGTGGATCGCGGTCAACTGGAAGCTGCACGTTCTATGGGAATGAGTTTTAGTAAAGCGATGCGGCGGGTCATATTGCCTCAGGCCTTTCATGTTGCACTGCCGCCTTACAGCAACACCCTGGTGATGATGCTTAAAGATTCGGCTCTTGCTTCAACGATCGCGGTAACCGAAATGACACGTCAGGGACAGCTTCTTGCTGCCTCGACCTTTGATAACACAACGGTTTATACCCTGGTGGCGTTACTTTACCTGACGTTATGTATGCCATTGCTGGCCTTTACCAAACACCTTGAAAATCGTCAGAAAAGAGGAGCCTGAGATGATTGAAATTATTGATGTTCATAAGCGCTTTGGCTCAGTAGAAGTGCTTAAAGGGGTCAGTTTTCGCGTCGAAGAGGGCGAAGTGGTCTGTCTGGTTGGTCCTTCAGGTTCCGGAAAGTCCACGATTCTGCGCTGTATAAACGGGCTTGAGACGTATGAAAACGGTCAAATTCGCGTTCTCGGTCAGCACGTTGATAATAAAAGCAAAAATATCAATTTGCTTCGACGCCAGATAGGTATGGTTTTTCAGCGCTTTAATCTCTTTCCCCATCGCAATGTGCTTGAGAACGTAATGGAAGGCCCGATTTACGTTAATGGCGAATCACGCAATGCCGCAGAAAAACGCGCGAGAGAATTGCTGGAAAGAGTAGGGCTGGCAGACAAGGTTTCCGCGTGGCCTGCGCAACTTTCAGGTGGTCAGCAGCAACGTGTGGCCATTGCACGAACACTGGCGCTACAGCCCAAAGCGATTCTTTTTGACGAACCCACCTCCGCCCTGGACCCCGAACTGGTCGGTGAAGTGTTGCAGGTTATGCGTAATCTGGCACAACAAGGCATGACAATGATCGTTGTCACACACGAGATGCAGTTTGCACGAGAGGTCGCGGATCGCGTTTGTTTCCTGCATAGCGGGCAAATTGTGGAACAGGGGCAAGCCGAACAGGTCTTGCTGCGTCCTCAGGAAGCACGCACCCAGGATTTCTTGCGTCGGGTTCTGAGGGACTCCGGCGTGTCGAATATGATGAATGCATAAACGTCAGAAAAAGCAGTTCTGATTACGTAAAAATGGTTATTACGCGTTGTCAGTGCTGCGTCTTTCTGGCAGCTGCGGGGCCGGGAGAGTAAATGAACATATGACCGGGGGATCGGTGAACCTGTGTTGTGCTCATCCCCACGTTCATTGACAACCAGACCGTTCTGCTTTGCTGCATGGTCCTTTTAAGACCGAAGCTGAATGCCTTTGATAATGATGTCCTGAACACTCTTCACCGTTTGTTCAAAAAACACCGGATCGCTGAGCGTTTTACCGGTGATCGCCTCAACCTGCACGCCAAAATCCGCGTAATGCTGCGTAGTTGCCCACAGCATAAAAATCAGCTGCATCGGATCGACCGGTGCGATCAGCTCGTCTTTAATCCAGCCGCGAATGACATCCGATTTATCTTCCACCAGCGTTTTCAGGCTGCCACCCAGTTCCTGTTTTAGCAGTGGCGCGCCCTGCACCATCTCCAGACAAAACAATCTCGATGCCTGCGGATGGTCACGGGATACGCACAGTTTCAGACGGATATATTCGCGTATGGCTTCCAGTGGATGCTGATCGGACTGCAATGCTTTAAGCGGTGCTAACCAGATATCCAGCAGCCCTTTCAGCACCGCAATATATAAATCTTCTTTCGAGGGAAAGTAATAAAACAGATTGGTTTTTGAGACGTCAGCACGTTCCGCTACCTGCTCCAGTCGGGTGCCGTGGAAGCCATACAACGAAAAAAATTCCAGTGCAGCCGCCATGATAGCGCTACGTTTGGCGGCGACCGCCCGCGAGCGGCGCGTCAATGATTTCGACGCTGCCTGAGGGGACTTGCTTTCGCCGGCGGCAGATTCCGGGCTTTTGACCAATGGCTTCACAACGTCTCCATGACATAAACATCAAGGTGGAAAGCATAACAAATAGGGATAGGGGCGACTATCGTCATGCACGCCATTTATGAAAGCGGCGAAATAAGATCCCGCTTAACCGACTATTTAATAAATTTGCACCATTTGCGCTCAATCCTGCCTGATTTACGTGCAGTTATTTTTGAACAAATGGTCTGAAACAGACCAACTGCTCCATAAAAAAATTAAACCCCGCTTTAACCTCATGAAAATAAACATTTTTAAAAACATGGCATCCACTTTGCAATTGTTCTCTCGTCAGGAGATTTCAGCACGGTGCAATCAGGAACCCGCAGGACGCACTTAAGCCGCGCAGATATTTTCGCAAGCCCTTGTTGTGGTCCTTATTATTTTCAATCGAGGTGAGCTATGAAAATCGGTGTCTTTATTCCTATCGGCAACAACGGTTGGCTAATTTCAGAAACTGCGCCGCAGTACAAACCTACCTTCGAACTGAACAAAACCATTGTGCAGAAAGCCGAGCACTATCATTTCGATTTTGCGCTTTCGATGATCAAACTGCGCGGCTTCGGCGGTAAAACTGAATTCTGGGAACACAACATGGAATCGTTCACGTTGATGGCCGGTCTGGCTGCCGTGACCTCCCGCATTCAGCTTTACGCGACTGCCGCTACGTTGGTGATGCCACCGGCAATCGTTGCACGTATGGCTGCCACTATTGATTCCATCTCCAATGGCCGGTTCGGCGTGAACGTCGTCACCGGCTGGCAGAAACCGGAATACGAGCAAATGGGCATGTGGCCAGGCGATGACTATTTCAGCCGCCGCTATGATTACCTGACCGAATATGTCAGCGTGCTGCGCGACTTGTGGGGCACGGGCCACTGCACGCTCGACGGTGAATTCTTCAAAATGGACGACTGCCGCGTCAGCCCGCGTCCGCAAAGCCAAATGAAAGTCATCTGCGCCGGGCAAAGCGACGCAGGCATGGCGTTCTCCGCCAAACACGCCGACTTCAACTTCTGTTTCGGCAAAGGCGTCAACACACCCACCGCTTTTGCGCCGACCGCCGCGCGCATGAAAACGGCGGCAGAAGCCGAAAACCGCGACGTCTCCTCTTACGTTTTGTTCATGGTGATTGCCGACGAAACCGACGAAGCCGCCCGCGCCAAATGGGAGTTGTACAAAGCCGGGGCCGATGCCGAGGCGCTCTCCTGGCTCACCGATCAGAGCAGTAAAGACACCAAATCCGGTGCGGATACCAACGTCCGCCAGATGGCCGATCCGACTTCCGCGGTCAATATCAACATGGGCACACTGGTTGGTTCTTACGCCAGCGTCGCCAGAATGCTCGATGAAATCGATACAGTTCCCGGCGCAGGCGGCGTGCTGCTGACCTTCGACGATTTCGTCAACGGTATCGAAAACTTTGGTCGTTACATCCAGCCATTAATGAAAACCCGCCAGCACATCGGCATTGAGCAGAAAGAGGTCGCATGATGAACGTTGTTGAGAATCAGACAGTGGTCCGCCGCGCGCCCCAAAATACCGGCGAGGAAACGATCCTCACAGCCCGTCCTGAAGCCATTGCCTTCACGCCGCAACAAACGGCGCTGATTGTGGTGGATATGCAAAATGCTTACGCGACTCAAGGCGGTTATCTTGATCTGGCGGGCTTTGATGTCTCTGCCACTGCGCCAGTGATTGCCAATATCAAAGTGGCGATAGCCGCTGCACGCGTTGCGGGCATCAAAGTGATTTTCTTCCAGAACGGCTGGGACAATCAGTACGTCGAAGCCGGCGGTGCCGGTTCACCGAACTACCATAAATCCAATGCGCTGAAAACGATGCGCAAACGCCCGGAACTGATGGGTAAACTGCTGGCGAAAGGCGACTGGGATTATGACCTGGTCGATGAACTGCAGCCGCAGCCGGGCGATATTGTATTGCCCAAACCGCGCTACAGCGGTTTCTTTAATACGCAGCTCGACAGCCTGCTGCGCAGCTACGGCATTCATCATCTGGTATTTACCGGCATTGCGACCAACGTATGCGTCGAATCCACCCTGCGTGACGGCTTCTTCCTGGAATATTTCGGTGTTGTGCTGGAAGACGCGACACATCAGGCCGGCCCGGAATTTGCGCAGAAAGCCGCCATTTATAACATCGAAACGTTTTTTGGCTGGGTCTCCAGCGTGGGTAACTTTTGCGACGCGCTAGGTTACAAAACTGAACAAAATGCGGCCTGACCGCTTTATAAAAAGGACGATTAACGATGCCCAAAAGCGCCATTATTCCGGCTGGCAGCGGCGTTCCGCTGGCGCCTTTCGTTCCAGGTACACTCGCCGATAGCGTGGTGTACGTTTCGGGTACATTGCCTTTTGATAAAGACAATAACGTCGTGCATGTCGGTGATGCCGCCGCGCAAACCCGTCACGTGCTGGAGATCATCAAAAGCGTGATCGAAACCGCAGGCGGCAGCATGGATGACGTCACCATGAACTCGATTTTTATCACCGACTGGGCAAATTACGGCGCGGTGAATCAGGTGTACGCCGAATACTTTCCGGGCGAAAAACCGGCCCGGTTCTGTATTCAGTGCGGCCTGGTGAAACCCGATGCGCTGATCGAAATCGCGTCCATTGCGCATATTGGCCGGTGATCCGTCCGAGTGTCCCCGTCCTCCTGAAGAGGAAACAGCATGTATTACAAGGTACTGGGTAGGAAAAATGCCGATGCCGAAACCGTGGTGCTCTCATCAGGGCTGGGGGGTTCTGGCAGTTTCTGGCAGCCGCAGCTGACGATGCTCGCGGAGCATTTCCGGGTGGTGGTCTATGACCAGCACGGCACCGGGCACAGTCAGGGCACCGTGCCTGCCGGTTACCGGATGGAGGACATGGCCGACGAACTGGCGAGCATGCTCAATGCGCTGGATATCAGCCGCTGCCATCTGGTCGGTCATGCTTTAGGCGGCATTATTGGCCTGCATCTTGCACTGCGTTATCCGATGCTGTTGCAAAGTCTGGTGGTGATTAACGGCTGGACGACGCTTAACAGTCAAACGCGTCGCTGCTTTCAAGTCCGGCAGAATTTGCTGCTTAACAGCGGTGTCGATGCCTACGTCCAGGCGCAGCCGCTGTTCCTGTATCCGGGCGACTGGCTGTCTGACCATGAGGCGTTATTGCAGGAAGAGCACACGCACCAGGTCGCGCATTTTCAGGGAATGGAAAACCTGCTGCACCGCCTGCAGGCACTAATGGCGTCTGATCTGACGGCGTCGCTCAAAGAGGTGATCGCGCCGACGCTGGCTTTCAGTTGTAAAGACGATTTGCTGGTGCCGTGGTCGTGTTCGGTCGATCTTGCTTCACGTCTTCCTCATGGCGAGCACCGACACATGTTGTACGGCGGTCATGCAATGAGCGTGACCGACCCCGATACGTTTAACCCGATTTTACTGGATTGGTTACTACGGCACTCATCGCAAGCGTCCGTTACGCCGTCCGGTTACATTTCCACGGAGACATCATGACCGATGCATTAACCGCCAGCGCACTGGCAACCTTATTCACTGAAGCCCGCACCCATAACGGCTGGCTGGATAAACCGGTGACAGGCGAACAGCTGAAAACGATTTACGCACTGGCGCGCATGGGGCCGACGTCGGCGAACTGCAGCCCGGCTCGTATCGTGTTTATTCAGAGTCAGGAAGCCAAAGAAAAACTGGCACCGGCACTTTCCAGCGGCAATCTGAAGAAAACCCTGAGCGCCCCGGTGACAGCGATTATTGCCTGGGACCCGGAATTCTATGCGTTATTGCCTGAGCTGTTTCCTTCTGGTGATGCCCGTTCATGGTTCACCTCCAGCCCGCAGCTGGCCCAGGATACTGCGTTTCGCAACAGCAGTTTGCAGGCTGCGTATCTGATTATGGCCTGCCGCGCGATCGGCCTGGATACCGGACCGATGTCCGGTTTCGACAACGCCAAAGTCGATGAAACGTTTCTGGCGCAGGAAGGCTGGAAATCCAATTTTCTGATCAACATCGGTTACGGCGACAGCAGCAAACTGTATCCGCGCGCGCCGCGCCTTGATTTCGACCGCGCCTGCCGCGTGTTGTAAGCATCATTGATTAATTCTGAGGACCGGACCATGCAATCAACCCTGAACGCCACACTGCCCGCCATCGATGCGCCTGAAGTTGCAAAACAGGCGGCTGTAGAAAAACAGGAATACCGGGATGCGATGGCGTGCCTCGGTTCCGCTGTCAATATCATCACCACCGACGGCCCTGGCGGGCGGGCGGGGTTCACTGCCTCCGCCGTGTGCAGCGTAACCGATGCGCCGCCGACATTGCTGGTCTGCCTGAATCGCTCTGCGTCGGTGCATCAGGCGTTTACCCAAAATCAGGTGTTATGTGTAAACACACTGGCCGATTGTCATGAGTCGCTGTCCGGTTTATTTGGGGGGAAAACGCCGATGGAGCAGCGCTTTGCCGCTGCCGAATGGACAGGTCTCGCCACCGGTTCACCGATCCTCACCAACGCGCTGGTGTCGTTTGACTGCACCATTACGCAGATCACCCGCGTCGGCACCCACGATATTTTGTTTTGTGAAGTCGTTGCACTCCAACGCAACGATGACTGCCACGGACTGGCGTATTTCGATCGACGCTATCATCCGCTGATGCGTCAGACAGCCTGTTAACTCAGTCCTCCCTCAACACAGTAAGGGTCGTGCATGGCAAATACCTGGTTTCCGCAATGGCGTAAAAGAGAAGGCAATCTGGATGGTGCGGTGATCGCGCCGGATGAACGGCTGCCGTTGGGCGCAACGGTGATCATGGGGCTGCAACATACGGTGGCGATGTTTGGTGCCACCGTATTAATGCCATTGCTGATGGGGTTTGACGCCAATATGGCGATCCTGATGTCGGGCATCGGCACGCTACTGTTTTTTCTGGTGGTTGGCGGGCGCGTACCCAGTTATCTCGGTTCCAGTGCGGCGTTTGTCGGGCTGGTGATTGCGGTAACCGGCTACAGCGGTCACGGCGCGAATCCAAATATCGGCGTAGCGCTGGGCGGCATTATTGCCTGTGGCCTGATTTATACGCTGATCGGTTTTGTGGTCATGGCGGTGGGCACGCGCTGGATTGAACGCCTGATGCCGCCAGTGGTCACAGGGGCAGTGGTGATGGCGATTGGTCTTAACCTCGCGCCCATTGCGATTAACAGCGTATCGGCTTCATCGTTTGACAGTTGGATCGCGGTGATGACCGTGCTGTGTATCGGATCGGTGGCGGTCTTTACCCGTGGTCTGGTGCAGCGGTTGTTGCTGTTGCTGGGACTGGTGACGGCGTACCTGATTTACATGGCGATTACCAACGGCCTTGGGCTGGGCACACCGGTGAATTTCAGCGCAGTAGCCCAGGCACCCTGGTTTGGCGTACCCACCATTACCACACCGGTATTCAGCACTCACGCGATGCTGATGATTGCCCCGGTGGCGGTAATCCTTGTAGCGGAAAACCTTGGCCATATAAAAGCCGTGGCGGGAATGACGGGTAAAAACCTTGATCCTTATATGGGCCGCGCGTTTATCGGTGACGGCCTGGCGACCTTACTTTCGGCTTCAGCGGGCGGCACCGGCGTGACAACTTACGCTGAAAACATCGGCGTAATGGCCGTTACCAAAATTTACTCCACGCTGATTTTTGTCACCGCAGCGATCATCGCCATTGCATTGGGTTTCTCGCCCAAATTTGGCGCGCTGATCCACACCATTCCCGGCCCGGTGCTCGGCGGCGCGTCGATTGTGGTGTTCGGATTAATCGCCGTGGCGGGCGCCCGCATCTGGGTACAAAACCACGTCGATCTGGGGCTGAACGGCAATCTTATTATGGTGGCGGTCACGCTGGTACTTGGCGCGGGTAACTTTACCCTGACGCTCGGCGGCTTCAGCATGGGCGGTATCGGCACCGCGACTTTCGGCGCAATTTTGCTTAATGCGTTTTTGAGCCGGAGCAAAATGGCAAGCGCACAGCCGGAGATAAAGACTGAGGCGGTGGTGAAGGAGTAAGCCTCGAACGAAGCGTCAGGAAGGGCGGAGCAGGGGAGTGTTTCTGAATGAAGAGCCGGGTGTTTTTGTCACGTCTTAAGCGTGGTGGGAAACATCCGGCTTTTTGCTTTTATTAACAGAGTGGCGAAAAGCGGGAAGAGCAGTCTGGCGGGATTTCGGAATTGATGGTGCTTGAAATTAGCGCAATCTCTAGCTTCATATAATTGCAATTATATGAAGTCAGTAAATAAGCTTAGGTTTTACAGGAAGGGGGAGTGCCCCACGAGAGAGAGGCATAAGGTTCATAGAATAAAGTTTATATTAATTCAGAAATCTGACGCTATTAATTCCCCAAATGATTGACTGTAAAAACAACGAAGGAGAGCGCAACATTTTTATATTACTTGTAAATGGAAGTTGATAAGTTTATCACTGATAGTTTGAGAGAAGAGAAAAGCCAAGAATACGGTTATTAAACGTTAGGCATTTTGGCTTAGGGCCATCTAGGAGATGGCCATCTTATTTTTAAGTGCTTAAAATAATCTTAGGTAATAAAAAGAAAGAAAATACAACATAAGTTAAATTCAAAAGAACTCCATATAAAACACATCAATAAATTATATGGATAATTCCCCATTACTATAAAATCATCACTCTGAATATTCCTCAAAAAAGAATCTAGGCGTTAAGGAAAAAAGTTCATAATCCTGCGTGAAAAAAAAGTTGCTAAAATAAATTAACGAATTTAGCGTTAGCGGTAAAGAAAAACCCTTTTCTGACATTTTGTGTAAAAGAGTTCTACGAGGAATTCTATAAATTTCTTTGGCAAGTTCTATTTTTTTGTCAAAGAGATCTATAATTTTTGCATCTAAATCTTTTTCACTTAATCTCAATCTAAATTTTTGGCGAAGCATAGCATCCCAATTTCTTCTTTTATAATGTTTATAAGCAAGCTCATCAAAAATTTTTATCATCGTCCATTCGGAAGTTTCAAGTGTTGCATAAATGCCGTTTAATTTCCGACTTTCAATATCGTTTCCTTCCCAATCTTTCTTTGCTTTATAACGTAAGTCATGCTCAACTTCATGCCATCCTTCAGATAAAACTGAACGTATTTGTAACTCAAAAGTAGAATCGATAAAATGACTATTTTTTGCAAAAACATGCTCATTAACGATCAAACGTTGTGGTAGTTCGTAAATTATATTGTATCTCACTGCTGAAAACTCAGCTGCAGACATGATATCAATACTATGGTCTTTTTCTCTTTCCTTGAAAATTTCATTTAAAACACTATGTACGAGTTCAATATCGTCATTAAAGTATAGGGCAACTCTAACACCTAAAGCATCTTGAATTTTATGCGTAGTTCCATACTTAGGATTTTCAAGCTTTTTCTCTAATGAAAATTTATCTTTATTTCGAGAAAACAATCGAAACATAATACCTAAAGAGTTTAACTTTACAGATATTAATTCTTCAACATCACTGCGCAATGTATCACTAAAGCTGAAAGTGTTCATATCAACGCCCTAATATTTTCTTAACTTCACCAACGCTAAACCTATTGATGGCTGTAAAAGAACTTTTATTTGCATTTTCTAAAATATTTTTATCTTTAAGAATTTTAATTGCTCTAGTAATTTGTCGCCTAGTATAACCGTCTATTTTATATAAAACACCCGTATAAATATGGAGCCTAGCGATCGAATTTGACCCTAATGGCATGAACTTAGAGAGGATTTCTTTTTCCAATTGTAATTCTAAATCCTCGTCATTATCTTTAATTTCGAAAGACTCAATTTCATTTGTTATGCCATTATTATCAGAACAGTTCAGAAAGCTTATTTCATAAGGATGGCCACTTTTATCATAATCACAATCATAAAACTGACATGAAATAAAAGTTACATCCTCAAAATTTTTAAAGTTGAACACGACATTGGAAAAAACACACTCGTTAAAAACTGAATTTTTAATTTTATTTTTATCAAAAAACAAAGCTTGTTCGAAATCAAGACCAGTAATAGTTGTCTGAAAATATATAGACTGGTCCACTTCTTGTGTAAGTAGTATTTCATACTTCATATGATCAGTTGCACTTAAAAATTCGCGCATGCCGGCTAATCTATCCCACAAGAGCAGACGATCGTCACTATTCCTTGGAATGTAAGATTGTACAGCGGGTTCAACAAAACGCTCGTCGCTTGCTAACCAATCATTATTATCACTGTTCATTACTCCATTCGCTATATAATTGCCAAAAACAAATTCATTTACGAACTCTATTTTATTTTCACCTTGATTACTTCTATCAAAGAATGCATGAGTAGCTAATTTACTAGCTAGCGCATCTAATGTGGGACGATTTTTACCAGGGTATAACTGTCTAGTCTCTTCAAGAAGATTAGTACATTTGCTTTTAATAAGATTAATTATTTTATCTCTATTATCACTAGTATAATCGTTTTCGCACATATCTAAAGCTACCATTGATAATATAGCTTTTTGCTTGTCGGGAACCATTAATAAATCCTGACGCTCTCTTTCTCGCTCCAGCATAGCATCGAAATAATGCTCAACTATCTTTGAGCTTTGCTCACAAAGTAGATAAAACTCCTCAACGCTAATTGATCTTAAAAAAGCTAAAAGTACGGGGTTAGATAATTTTTTTATATCAATTCCAGATTCTTCAAGTTTACCTATCCTATCCATGCTGAGCCAATCTTTGACTTCTGGCGAATTAAGTTTATATCTTACTACTTCAAAATTATCCTTGTATTTATCTTTCCATTCCTGAAAAACTTCACCGTCGAATATTGCGGCTCTTCGAGAGGTTAATATGACTTTAGCTGAATTTGTTAGCAACTCTCCTATAGTGTCAAGCATGGGTTGTGCTTTTTCAAAATCGATATCACTTGATTTATTAAATGATGTTTCGTTCAATAATTCATCAAAACCGTCTAGCACTAATACAATCTTACCATTTTTTGTTTCTTCGATAACTAAATCACTTTTTACTGTTCTAAAACTCCTATCAACCTCTCTAACAAAAACATGACTAAAAACTTTAGCTTGTCTGTCGCGAGAGAACTCAGTAAAAAAAGGAAGAGGAGCGCCTTCAATTGAAATTAAAGAGTTTAAAATTTCGTAGGAAGTACATGTTTTTCCAAAACCAGCGGGAGCTTCAATTATTAGAAGTTTTGAAGATTGTTTTTTTATTTCACAAAGGATATTTTCAATTATATTAGAGTTGCTTCTTGAGCTATCTTTCTCAAATGGAACGTGAACGTAACTATAGCTTTTATCTCCTTCAGGAAGTAGTGATATCATTTTCTCACAATATAATTTGTATTCATGAGAAATCCTGTCTCTCCATTCATCCACATTGAAAAAGCCATTGAACAACTCAGCTGAGACAAGTTCGATGCTTTCAAATAATGATTTTTTTGTAGAATATCCAATATTTTCCAGTTCTTTTAGACACTTTTCTACTTCTTCTAAATCTGCATCGTTAGTGTAAACTACCTCAGCATTATGGAAAAAACCGGTTTTAAATGTAAAAGCATAAAAACCTGTACCAGAGGAACTTTTTTTATATTCAAAACCATATTTTTTGAATAGATCGATTAACTCAATATGATTTATAGCCATATATATGCTTTTGCCTTATGATTTTAATGATTCTTTTAAGATTACTCTCATTTTATAGTTTAATTAATTTTAACTTTTAAAGTCAATGCAAACTTTCGCACAATGCTAAGCTAATGATAAGTAAGATTATTTATATAAATACACTTCATTTACCTCCAAAAAATCTTATGTTTTTACATTACATCAACTATTTTTATAATAAATTCGCAATCTAAATCGCCAACAACGCATGTTGGGTTAAAAAGCGCCATCCAATTTAACATAAATAGCATCCTCCGCCCTGATCTCCAATAAAATATATATATTACAAATAGTTAAATCTCACTACGAATGAATCACCGCTTTAATCTCTGCCCCATAAGACGCGGCCTTAACGAACAGTGCACCTGCATCACGAGCAGGGACGCTAGCCACCTGATGAATCATTACCGCCTGTTTCTGGTCATCCGACAGTCTGACAAGCTGAATACGTGTTTCAGGTTGAGTGCGACCAGTCGCACCTTGAAATCCGTCCATAAATCAAAAAAACGCTCCTTGCCAGTGTGTATTCGAAGTGTATACTTTTAACTCACACTCTGGAGGTGCGCATGAAATACAGAACTAACGTAACCATCGATAAAGAAGCCTATGAGGTTTTTTCATCTGCTGGCTTAAATCTCTCTGGAATGGTTAACGAACTTGTCATCAATGAGGCCCGCAGAATACGAGCGGAACGCTGGAAAGAAGAAAACCGTGAAAGCATGAAAGCTTTCTCTGACTTTGTGGGAGAAGAGGGCTCGCTTTCTGATATGTACAGGAACTGGTAACGATGCAATTTGACGTTTACCCGCACATAAACGGAACAAAATACCCCTATCTTGTTGAAGTACAGAGCTATCTAATAGAAACACCAGGCCGTTTAATGGTTGTACCACTTGCACTTCTGAGCGAGTTCAGGGGTACAGGTGAACTCTATCCTCAAGTGCTTGTTAATGGCATCAAATACAGGGTTGTGACAACCGACGTGTCATCAGTCCCGATGAAAGCGTTAGGGGATAAAGTCGGTGATGTCAGACAGTATGAAGAGATAATCAAAAACGCGATTTTCAGGCTCTTTTGGGGGTTCTGACACGTTTTCTCATCGCGCCGATGGACGGCGAAAAAACCTGCCATTGTTCTAAGTGCCTGAAAATGTCATGTCGACGCGTCCACACAGCGCATTACGTCTCATTGAATTTAGAATTCGCTGGAGGTTTTTATCTGCCGCAAACAATTGCTCGCGGCAGAGAGTCGGAAACCCAGCAACGCTATTCGGTAATAAACCTGAAAGCAGAGATTACGTAATCAGGCTGCGATCGTTCCAGAGTCGAAATCCACCTTCGAACGCCAGAGTGTTGTCGCCTTTGCGGCACTTTGGCGGAAGTGAAGCGAGTTTATCCACATTGCCGCCACCTAGCACCACGTAGTCAGGCTCCAGGGCTTTGGTCAGCATCTCCACGACATCGAAAACCCGCTCCTGCCATTTTTTGTTTCCTTTATCTTTTCGATAGGCTTCGCTCACATAGTGTTCGTAGCTGTTGCCCTTGCGGTAGGGTAGATGACCAATCTCCATGGGTTGAGCGACATTCTCGACGATCATGGCAGCACCCAGTCCGGTGCCGAGACCGAGGAACAGCATTCGTCCTCCCTGATAGGAGCCGAGCGCCTGCATCAGGGCGTCATTGACGATACGGACAGGGCAGCCAAATGCGTCCGCATAGTTAAACCCCACCCAGCCCTTACCCAGGTTGGCGGGCTCACAGAGCGGTTTGTCGTGCGCCACTGGACCGGGAAAACCCATCGCGATCACATCGTAAGTCATGCCTTCAGCCATGGCCTTGACCACCGCAACCATGTCAGCTGCAGACATGGTCTTTCCGCTTTCTGCCTTCTTTTCTTCACCGCCAGCGCTGGAGAGGATCTTCACATGACTTCCGCCGATGTCGATGGACAGAACGATAGGCTCTTTCTTTTTTAAAGTATGCTTTGTCATTTATATTTATCCATCAGCTCAAACGGGGTCAAACCAGCCGCCGGGGGGCGCAAAGTCCGCCATCGCGGCGGGTCCCCAGGACCCTGGCTTGTAGGCAGCGGGAACGGTTTTCTCATCCAGTATCGGCTCGACGATCTTCCAGGCCAGTTCCGCTGCATCTTGCCGGGTGAAAAGCTGCCTGTCGCCAGCCATGGCATCTCCGATCAGCCGCTCATAAGGCAGCATATCGCCAATACCATCGTCAAGCGCCGTTAGCTCGACGGCTTCACCTCGCATCTTTTCGCCGGCAGCCTTGCGTCGCGCGCCAATGCCGATCGTAATATCCGGGCCGAGACGAAAGCGGATATAGTTGGCAGGTTCGTCGGTAATGTCATCGAAAAGGGTAACCGGCGGTCGCCTGAAGCGCACGACCACTTCCGTCGCATGTGCAGGCAAATTTTTGCCGGCACGGATATAAAAGGGAACGCCACTCCAGCGCCATGTTGCAATGTGGAAGCGAACTGCAGCGAAGGTCTCCGTCGGAGAGAAAGGGGCGACGCCCGGTTCATCGGTATAGCCTTCAAACTGACCACGAACCACGTCAGCGTCTGACAGGGGCGGCATGGCCTTTAGCACCTGTACCTTCTCATCAACCAGATCGTCGGACGCGCCGGAGGCGGGAGGTTCCATGGCAAGCAACAGCAGCACATTGACCAGATGGTTCTGGATCACGTCGCGAATGCAGCCAACTTCGTCATAGAATTTGCCGCGGCCCTTGATGCCGAAGTCCTCTGCCATGGTGATCTGAACGCTTTCGACATGATCGCGATTCCATATTGGTTCAAGGAAGCTGTTGGCAAAGCGAAAGTAGAGAAGATTCTGGATGGCTTCCTTACCCAGAAAGTGGTCGATGCGGAAAATCGCGTCCTCATCGAAAACCTTATGAAGCACGTTGTTCAGTTGTTTTGCCGACGCGAGATCGCGGCCGAACGGCTTTTCCACCATCAGGCGGGCACCTTTCGCGATTCCTGCCTCTTCCAGACTGTTGGCGACAGTTTCGAAAAGGGAGGGCGGAATGGCAAGATAATAGAGCGGGTTATGATGGCCTGCCAGCGCATCCCGCAGCCCGTCAAATGTTGACTGAGTACGATAATCGCCGGAAACGTAGGACAGCCTGTCCGCCAGTTCGGCAAAGACCGTCTGATCGATGACATCGACATGCTTTTCAACGGCATCTCTTGCCCGCGCGATCAACTGGTCGCGCGTCCAGTCCTCAAATGCCACACCGATGATCGGCGTCTTGAGCGCGCCATGCTTCACCATTGCGTAGAGCGAAGGAAAGATCATCTTGTGGGCAAGGTCGCCGGTGACACCAAACACCACCAGCACATCTGATCGCTGCTGCGCCATTGCTGTGCTCCTCTACGTTACCTGGTTTTTTCCAAATGGCCGCCGAAGGCATGCCGCATGGCTGAGAGTACTTTTTCGGCAAACTGTGCTTCGCCACGAGAAGAGAAGCGCCCGAAGAGAGCCGATGCAAGAACCGGAGCAGGAACGCCCGTTTCCACCGCCGCCTGCAATGTCCAGCGGCCCTCGCCGGAATCAGAAACACGGCCATCATAATTGTCGAGATGCGGGTCCTGTTTCAATGCCTCGGCTGTGAGATCCAGCAGCCAGGAGCCAATGACCGAGCCATGCCTCCACACCTCTGTAACGGCGGGAAGATCGACATCGAAACGATAATATTGCGGGTGGGAAAGGGGCGCAGTTTCCGCATCAGCCTCTCGCTCGACGGTCCCGGCATTAGCGGCTTTCAATATGTTCAGGCCTTCGGCATAGGCAGCCATCACACCATATTCAATGCCATTGTGTACCATCTTGACGAAGTGTCCGGCGCCTGCCGGTCCGCAATGAAGATAGCCTCTTGGAGCCGTTCCCACGGCCGGATCTTCCGCGATGCTCTGACCTGCACCAGGCGCGAGTGATGCAAAAATCGGGTCCAGGCGTTTTACGGCCGCCTGCGGGCCCCCAATCATAAGGGAATAGCCACGCTCCAGGCCCCAAACGCCACCCGATGTGCCGACGTCGATATAGTCGATGCCAAGAGATGAAAACTCCTCGGACAGGTCGATAGCCTCACGGTAAAAGGAGTTGCCGCCATCAATGATGGCGTCGCCCTTGGTAAGCGTTGATGCGAAGTCCCGCGCAATCTTCGGTGTGATCGCGGCAGGAAGCATAAGCCAGACCGCGCGCGGCGTCTCCAGCTTAGCAATAAGATCCGCTGGCGATGACGCGCCGGTTGCTCCCTCTTTGATGAGTGCTTCAACGTTATCGGCGTTCACGTCGAAGACGACGCAATCGTGGCCCTGTTTAAGAAGGCGGCGTACCATGTTGGCGCCCATGCGCCCGAGACCTACCATTCCAATCTGCATATCATTCTCCATTGTCGATGCGTGTTTGATCTTCCTGTTCATTCACGACGTGAACGGTAAAGTCGGTGTGTTCCCAGTGTCCGACGTCTGGCCAGTAGAAGGTGAAGACAACGCTGGTACCTGCGTCTTCATGCTGCAAAGGCAGGTCGACATAATAGGTTTCCAGCCCGGAAGAGACTGCAGGTGTGTCAGAGACGGTAGCCCAGCCATCCGTGCTCCAGTGCACCAGGGCGTTCGCTTCCGTTTCCAGCCTCAGTTGCTTCCCGACAGGAAGCGAGGTCAGGCGATTGTTAAAGCGCCATATGCGCAAATGCGATGCGGTCTTATTTCTGATATAGCGCTCGACGCCTTGCGGTGGCATATCGAAGACCGCGCCATCGTGGAGCGATCTCAGGAGTTTGATATGTTCGGAATGCGCCCAGACAAGCGGCATAGCGCTCCCGGAAGGTCGCCCGAAGAACAGTTCCTTTTCGGGAATATCGGGGCCGTCCCATATCTGTTCCGGTAACAGCCCGCCCGGGCCTGCCGATTTTTCCAGCGTGGATAATAGCGCCTCAGCCACATCATGCCTGCCCGCTGCCAGCTCGTAATGCGCACGTTCGCCCGCCAGCAAAGGCCAGGGACGTCCTTGGCCGATACCATCAAACGGCGCGCCGTCTTCATGCTCGCCATAGCCGTCGCCGGTATACCGATACCATAGTGGACCCTGGGGTAGCTCGACACGAAGACTGTGGTCGATTGCCTTTATCGTATCGACGATGTGCGGGTCGTCAGCGGCGCGCAGCCCAAAACGCACTAACGCCAAAGCATCCGGGCTCAGTACATCGGTGGTCGACAGAAGCGCCCGATCCGGCGTCTGGTTGCGGATCTCGGTATTGCCGGATGCACTGGCCTCATCCGTTACGCCCGGCGGAGCAATGCGGACATAGTGACCGGAAATGCCGATCGAGCCGCAGAAATTTGGCTCTCCCGCAAAGGTCCATTTTTCAATCTGTTCATTCCAGCAGTCCGCAGTTTCTCGCAGGTGATTTGCCGCCGCCTCGTCTCCATCGACAGAAATCAGGTCTGCGGCAGCAAGAAGGGCGCTAACCTCTACCGCCAGGGTAAAGGGGCTGTAGCCCGAGTCTTCCTCCCAGCGGTCCTCGCTGGTCGTCGGGCCGTTGGTCAGAATGTAGCTGGCCGCGCTGCGCAGCATTGGCATAAAATGTTTCTGCGCTTTCTTGTCGAGATGACCGAGTCGACGCAACATATCGGTAAGCAGAATGGGGAAGGCGCACTCATCCATCTGGATACCGGGCCAGTAAGGTTTTCCATCGAGCCACAGGTTCTGTGGCCAGCGCCCGGAGGGCTCTTGAACGTGCCGGAGATATTCGAGGATAGCGAGTGCTGCGTCGGGGTCGCCAGCGGCCAGGAAACCCCCTGCCGTTTCAACCAGGTCGCGCGGCCAGACCAGATGATAGCCGCCAAGATCGTCATCACCCTTCGAAAATCCCCAGGGTATTGTCAGGCTTGCGACAACGGCGCCGGGGGAATCGGCGTCTCTGTGCGAGGCCAGAACTGCTGTTGAAACCCGGTATGTATTTACGCCGTCCCGCTCTTTCTGGTCGAGTGGCATGAGCTTGTCCTGCCACGCTTGCCAGTTGCCGATATAGTGATTCTGCGCTGTGTCAAAGCCCGCTTTCAGACTGGCGGTTGCCGCCGCTGCGGCCTCGAATTCCGTCTGGCCGAAACCAACAGCCAGCGTGGCTTCACGGCAGTTGCTTGTGAACACCAGTTCCCCAGCAAGCGCGACATTGCCATCATCCGCGCGCTGATATTGGTTAGCGAGGCGTCCGTGTTTTTTCAGCTGTTGCCAGCCGTCTGAAGTACCGACAAAACCCGCGCTCACTGCTGTCCAGGGTAGATCGCAGACGAGCGCCAGGTAGCAAGAGCGACCCGTGGCAAAAAGCACGGGCTTGTCTTCAAATTCGCCGATCCATGCAGCGTTCATTTGTCCCGCATTCACCAGATGGGGTGCAAGCAGTGCGGTGACCTTGTAATCCTCGATATCACCCTTCAGAGCGGTGAAACGGACGCGTTGCAGCACGCAGGCACGAGCCGGATCTGTAATGATGTCCTTTTCAAGCCTGTAACGTCCGTCACGGGACGTGTTGCTGATTGAAAAGGCCGGAATGCCTGGCGAGCAGGTATTGATTTCGGTCGAGCAATCGCGCTTTTCTTCGGAAAAATAACCTTCCAGCCCCGTGATGACGAAAACGAAATCACGGGTGCAGGCGCTGTCGACGCGCGGATAATAGATTTCGTTGAGAACACCATGGCTTAAGGAGAACCAGACAGGGGAGTTTGTTGAAAGGGCCGTGCCGATTCCGCTCTTGGCACTTGATGTCCAGCGGGGTGCGATACCCGGCGCTCCCGGGGCGGAATCAACTTTAGCGCTTATTTGCTGGTCGCCCTGTCTCATGCACTTTTGCAACGGCAGGGCGTCGCTGTCAGAATATGCCATTTTAGGCTACCTTGGCTGTATGCGTAGAAAAAATCTCAACCACGAGATTGCGGATAAAATCCGGTCTTCTCGCGGGCAAGACTGAAATATTTCTATACCAAAGCAAATTGCTTCAACGTAATTTTTTTCGGTTTTAATATCAGAGACAATATTGTTATAGCTGGTGTAGCTTTTTGGGTCAACTACCTGAAAAGTTTCAATACAATTGAAAGTGTAAAAACAAAAAAACATCTTAGTCATTAAGGATAAATACTCAATTAAGTATTAACTAAGCCTTTCGCACTTAAGCCAGCAGCAGGGAGAAATCAATTTTATTTTATCTCATTGACTAATGGATGGTTACTGCAGGGGCTATACGGACACACTGACATTGTTCTGACATGACGGAACCTGTACGCAAGGATGTTAAATGTGGTTTTTTGCACAAAAATACCCTCAGTCTCCTGGGTATGTATTTCGCTTGAATTTATGATGAGCAGATGATCGGTTCCACACCAGATGTAAATTTCGGTAGCGTATTTTTACACTCTGAATTCAGACGGGTTTTGTTTTTCATCAGCATTAGCTGAACCAGAGATGCCCGCGACATAATTTTGCGCCTGAGCCACCATCTTTTAAGCAGTGGCAGGCACCCGATGCAAAATGACGCCTGTTCATTTCGATATTATTTAGTCGGGACCGTCTGAAGCCATAATCGGGGACGCACTGAATTCAGAACAGGAGAAACATTGTCGATTAATTATAAGGGCAGGGTGAGTAATACACGGATGAATAGATTCTTGATCATTTTATATATCCTGATGCGACTATTGTTGAGTCAGATAATTTTTGAATCATCTTCTATGAGGTGCTTAAATTATTTGAAGGATTTTATCGTCCCTCGAAAGTTATTGCTTCAAAACATAAAAATAGAAATCGTTAAGTCGTTAAATACCATTAAAAAGAAAACCTATCACCGCTTTAATCACTGTCTGATAAGGCGAGGCATCACAGAATAGTGCGCCTGACGCATGAGCGGGGATACTCGCCATCTCGTGGGTCATCACCGCATATTCAGGCTCATCTGACAGTCTCACAAGCGGGATAAGTCTTTCCGGTCGGGTGCGACCTGGATACTTTCAACGGGCAGAAGAGGGATAACAATCCTGTGATTTCACTGGCCAATGAAGTCGCGGATTTTATCACGCAGCAAGGAATAGAGAGTACGTTTGCCCATATTGCGGTAGGCAGTGAACTAAATTATTAAAATGCCGGTAATCATCACTGAAGCAACTATTTTCATCGTGAAAACAGTTTAATGCATCAAGCGCTTCAGTGTTTTCTTCCTGGCACTTGCGTGCTTTATATTGACGCAGTTCGGCGTCAAGCGCGGTAGTCAGCGCGGCACTAAGATTGATTCCGGCTTCACGTGCGCGGCTAAGTAAGTTACGTACAGTTCTACTGTCAGCGTGACAATTTGCGTGACTCGCTGTTTTCCAGACATAATTAGCTCGCGTCTGACTCCGTCCAGACTACACGGCTTATTTAAGCGTAATATTAACGCGGCTGACAACGCTATGTGAATTCTGCGAAACCCGCAGGGGATTTATGGGCCAGTTTTCGCGTAGCGCGATCGGTGCAGAACAGGCTTTAGAACGAAAAGGTACGCAGGTGAGGAGCCAGTGATGCCGGGGAGTTATCTGAGTACGTAACTGGATACCTTATTTAACATAAGATAGATTATACGCACCGATATGGTAATGGCTAAATTCAGATGTTCGTCTCTGGTTATATTGAGATGTCCGCATTATCGTCCTTTTTCCAGGCTTTCACAGCTGAGAACGCAACTGATGACGGCTTAGGATTCGGGGTGCATTACAATGAACGACGTTCCCCGTCTTAAAGTGGTTCATGACTTTGCCACTTTTTCACATGGAACTCTGCTTAGGCACCTGCGCCCGCTGACGGATGTCGTCAACAGGCGCAGGATATTTAGACCTTTGCGATAGTTCGTCGCCAGGGATAGTCAGATGTACATCAGATCCCCGCCAGATTAAGCATTATCCTCAATAATCACCGCTACGCACTGTCCTGCGCGTACGGCAATGCCCGGTTGCACATTAACCTGCTGGATCACGCCGTCGCAGGGTGCCAGAAGCGGAATCTCCATCTTCATCGATTCCAGCACAACCAGAACATCGCCCGCGCGCACCCGGCTACCCACAGTGGTTTGCACTTGCCATAAATTGCCGGAAACAGGGCTTTCCACCCCCTGTTCACCCGGCTGTAGCGGCGCATCGCCGACTTCATCAGCCACAATCTCCTGACTGTCAAAATGGGCCTGACCGCTGGCGATCCAACGGTCGCGTTCAGCATTAAACGCCTGCTGCTGATGGTCGCGAAACGTGGTGATGCTCTGTGCTTCGCGTGCTAGGAACTGCTGATATTCTGCTAACCGTAGCGTGCTGTGTTCAATACGCAGCGGATAGCGGCCAAGTGGAAAATCACGACGAATATGCAGAAGTTCCTCTGCCGATACGGGATAAAAGCGTAGCTGATCGAAAAAACGCAACAGCCAGGGTTGACCGGCAAAATCAGCGACGTCGTGATATCGATTCCACATCTGAAGCGTGCGGCCCACAAACTGGTAGCCGCCAGGCCCTTCCATGCCGTAAACGCACAGATAGGCCCCGCCAATGCCAACCGAGTTCTCGGCCGTCCAGGTGCGCGCCGGATTGTATTTGGTGGTGACCAGACGATGGCGCGGATCAAGCGGCGTCGCGACTGGCGCACCGAGATACACATCACCCAGCCCCATCACCAGGTAGCTGGCTTCAAACACCGTATTCCATACTGCTTCTTCATCAGGCAGATCGTTTATCCGGCGGATAAACTCAAGGTTACTCGGGCACCACGGCGCGTCATGGCGTACGGTGGTCATATATTTATCTATTGCTTTCCGGCAGGCCGGATCATCCCAGGAAAGCGGCAAATGCACCACGCGTGTGGGTACCTGCAGGTCTTCGCTAACGCATACTGCCGCCCATTCATCGCGCACCCAGGTCAGCAGCGAGGCCAGCGTCAGGGTTTCAGGCTGAAAATGGATTTGCAGTGAACGAATCCCTGGCGTGATATCAATTACGCCCTCTCGGGATGGCGCTTCCAGTGCCTGCATCAAGGCGTGAATACGAAAACGCAGCACCAGATCCAGCTCCGGCTCGCCTGCCTCAAGGAGCAAATGGGTGTCGCCGGAAAGGCGCGCCACCAGGCGTTTATCTGCCTCGCCGCAGGTCATGATGATCGGTGACGTCAAGGGAGCCGGTTGCCAGGCGATTTTCTGCACCTCGAGTGTCGCTAACTCGTTGCGTCGCCCTTCAGCCAGTCGGCGGGCGGTAGCTAAATCCACGGCGACAAAACGCACTTTATCGCCGGCTTTAAGTTGCCCTAACTGCCAGAGGTCGGCTTCTATCACTGTCACCGGGCAGACAAAACCGCCCAGGCTGGGGCCATCCGGCCCCAGAATCACCGGCATATCGCCTGTAAAATCTACGGCACCGACGGCGTAAGGATTATCGTGAATATTTGACGGATGCAGCCCCGCTTCTCCCCCGCTGTCGCGCGCCCAGATCGGCTTTGGCCCGATCAGGCGCACACCGGTACGGCTGGAGTTAAAATGCACTTCCCAGTCTGTCGCAAAGAAAGTCGCAATATATTCTGGCTCGAAGAACTCCGGCGCGCCATGCGGGCCATAAATCACCCGCAGCGTACGCACCTGCGGGAGTGCCGTACGCAGCGCGATGGGCAGCGTTGCGCTGGTCTGGCTGGCAGCTCGCGGAGCCAGATGCAACACATCGCCGCCGCGCAGCGCCCGTCCGGCGTGACCGCCAAACTGACCAAGCGTAAACGTGCTTTTACTGCCCAAATAATCCGGCACCTGAATGCCGCCGCTCAGACAGAGATAGCTTCTGACGCCCGCGTGACTAATCGCGCCCAGCTTCAGCGTTGCGCCAGCCGGAATGCTAAAAACACAGTCCATCGGCACAGCAACATCCTCTAGCGTGGCAGCCAGGGGCGCACCGCATATCACCGCCTGAACGTCGGTATTAAATTTCAAAGTTGGCCCCATAAGGGTGATTTCTAACGCGGCTTCCCCTTCGGCATTGCCCAAAAGCCGATTGCCGAAACGCAGGGCGCGGTCATCCATCGGTCCCGACGGCGGCACGCCCACCGCCCAGTATCCCAGCCGCCCAGGATAGTCCTGAACGCTGGTTTGGGTTCCGGCACTCAGTACCTCAACCGTGGCGGCTCGATAACACAGTTGCTCAAGACAGCGGGTCCAGGGTTCGCCTGCGGCAAAATGAGCGAAAGCCAAAATTTGCATCAGGTACAAGCGATTAGTTTCTACGCCGTATAACCGGGTCTCCGCCAGCGCCTGCGTCAGCGTGGCGATAGCCTCATCGCGGCTGGGACGCCAGGCGATGGTTTTTGCCAGCATAGGATCAAAAAACGGCGGGACTTCGCATCCCGCTTCGACCCAGCGGTCAATACGTAGCGTTTCACCATCGGCAGGCGGGAAGACGACTTCGGTTAACAGGCCGGGCGAAGGCTGGAACTGTCGGCCGGGATCTTCCGCATAAATTCTTGCCTGGATAGCATGCCCCTGTGGTTTTAGCCCGGCAAATAAGTCATCCAGTGGGGGCAAATCGCCCGCCGCCAGTTCAATCATCCATCGCACCAGATCAACGCCCCAGACCTGCTCCGTTACACCATGCTCCACCTGAAGGCGCGTATTTACTTCAAGAAAATAAAACTGCTGCGCCACGCTGTCATAGACAAACTCAACCGTTCCAGCGCTGCGATAGTTTACGGCTTTGCCCAGCGAAATGGCCGCCGCGCAGAGCGCCTGCGCCATGCCTTCAGGAAGATTGGGTGCCGGTGTCTCTTCAATCACTTTCTGATTACGCCGCTGCACCGAACAGTCACGTACGCCTAAAGCGATAACCTTCCCCTGCCCATCGCCAAAGATCTGCACCTCAAGATGACGGGCGCGCTCGATGTATTTTTCAAGAAACACGCCGGCATCGCTGAAATTGTTTTGCCCCAGCCGCTGGACCGTTTCAAACGCCTCCGCCAGTTCCTGCACATCCCGGCAGACGCGCATACCAATTCCGCCGCCTCCGGCGGTGCTTTTGAGCATCACTGGATAGCCTACCGCCTCTGCTGCGCGGCTGGCGTCGTCGATATCAGCCAGCAGTTCACTCCCTTCCAGCAGCGGTACACCTTCTGCTTTGGCCAGGGCTCGGGCGGTGTGTTTCAGGCCAAAGGTACGCAGCTGCCGTGGCGTTGGCCCGACAAAAATCAGCCCTGCTTTTTCACAGGCTTCGGCGAATACGGCGTTTTCTGAGAGAAAACCGTAGCCAGGGTGAATCGCGTTGGCCCCGCTTTGCTGCGCCGCGGCGATGATTTTTTCAGCCACCAGATAGGTTTGCATCGCCGGGCCGTCACCGAGGCTTAAAGCTTCATCCGCATCGCGGATATGCAGACTGCTCAGGTCTGCTTCAGAGTACACGGCGATGCCCTTCACCTGTATGGCGCGCAGGGTACGCAAGATGCGGCAGGCGATCGCGCCGCGATTGGCAATCAGTAAGCTATCAAACATAAGCGGAACTCTCAGGGAAGCGGGCCGTCCCGCAACATTCGATGTCCCCCTGGGGCCGTCCCCGGGGCCAACCGGCACGTAAGATGGGTGCGTCGGTGTACGTGTTCAGGTGGTCGGTGCTAACAGCGAAAAGCCGGAAGGCCAGACATCGCTGTTACTGCCGTTGACTCAGTTCCATACCAGCACCTCTGCAGGCGTAGGGTTCCAGCCATTGCAGGGGTTGTTCAACTGCGGACAGTTGGAGATCAGCACCACAGCGTTACACTCGGCAAACAACTCAACGTATTTTCCTGCGGCCGATATACCGTCCTCAAAGGTCAGGCTGCCTTCCGGCGGTACGGGGACATTCATAAAAAAGTTGATATTGGCACCGATATCGCGCTTATGCAGGCGGCCATCGTGTAGGCAGGCGCAGAGAAAATTATCCCGGCAACTGTGCATATAGCGTTTGTCGTGGGCATAGCGCACGGTATTACTCTCCTGCGCGCAGGCACCACCAAGAGTATCGTGGCGTCCACAGGTATCGGCAACGATGGTCAGCAGCGGATTGCCGAGATTTGAATAGAGGACGCTGCCCGCCGTCAGGTAAGCGTTACCTTGACGACGTAGCGTGCGCTGCGGATCGTAGCGTTCGCGTGGGTTATCAGCATTGTAAAACAGCGTATCAATCGCCTGATTGCCTTCGAGGTCGAGCAGGCGCAGCGTTTGCCCTTTCTTTACCTCAAATAGCCAGGGCTCTCCCGCCGGGATCACATGGCGATAAACGGCATCTTCAGGACGACGGTTACTGTTGATAAGAGTCATCACAGCCTCCTTACAGGGAAAAGAGTTGGGTATTGAGGAACGCGCGCTGATTTTCATCGCGTGTGAATAGCGCTTCCGTCACTGCCTGCACATCGTCAGCCTGATACCAGCTCAGTTGGATCGGGCGCGGATCGTATTCAGCGGCGGGGTCCTGAGGATGTGGCAGCGCAGTCAGTACTATCAGCGCATCCATAGGTGAAAACAGCTCGACGTAATCCCCCGCGCGACTATTGTCCCGGTGAAACGTGAAGCGGCCGTCTTTATCAACGCTCACTTTGCTGAAGAAGTTGACAACCATCAGCAAATCTTCAAGGCCCAGATCCCATTTGCCCATCTCCACCAGGAGATTATCGACACCGTTGCGATAGAAGCCGTTACGCAGTTCCTGGTAGCGGCCCGTACCGTACTTATTGCGCGTTTCCTCCGCATTGAGTACCCCGCCGAACGGGTCGTGCCAGCCGCAACTATCCGCGACAATACCGGCCAACACACGGCCCATATCGGAATAGAAGCAATGCCCGGCTGTCAGGCGAGCGGTATGTTGGCCCTTAAGCGTATCCGGCAGATTCAGGCGTTCACTTTTTTCGTGAGGATTAAGCATCATCATGCTGACGTTAGCCCCGCCGTCGATATCGGTCAGGCGCAGAATTTGCCCCTTGCGCAAAATGAACGAGGTATGCGCCCCGCCGGGAAGCCGCTCTTCGCGCAGGCTGGGTGAGGAGTGAAAAAGTGCGGTCATCAAACTATCTCCTTAATGCATAAAGATTATTGTTGCTACCGGTTACCAGTTGCGCCATGCGCGCCTCATTGAGCGGGATGTCGTAAGTCACGCGCGCGCCCCATGCGTTGGGTGCCTGGGGGTCAAGGCGCACTTTGTCGAAAACCAGCAGCCGGGTGCCCAGGTTGAAGCCTTCCGCAAGATCGTGGGTGACCATAAACACCGTCATTCGGGTTTCGCTCCACAGCTGGAGCAGCAGCGCATGCATATCTTTGCGAATGCCGGGGTCCAGCGCGCCGAAAGGCTCATCAAGCAGCAGCACCCGCGGCTGCATGACGAAAGCCTGAGCAATCGCCAACCGCTGCTGCATCCCGCCGGAAAGCTGCGCCGGGTATTTATCGAGCGCGTGCCCTAGCCCTACTTTCTCCAGCATCAGTTGCGCCCGCTGACGGGCATCGCGTTTTCTTGCGCCAAACAAACGACCAAACAGCGGTGAAGCCGCCAGTTCGAGACCAATGGCGACGTTATCCAGTACGTTAAGATGCGGAAATACTGAATAGCGCTGGAATACCACGCCACGGCTGCGATCGGGTTCCGCCGCCAGCGTCTTGCCATCGAGCAAGATTTCTCCCCTGGTTGGCTTTTCCTGGCCAAGTAGCAGACGTAAAAACGTCGATTTACCGCAGCCGGACGCGCCAACCATTGAGCAGAACTCGCCCTCTTTCACCTGCAAATTGATGCGCTCCAGCACCACGTGGTCACCGTATTCCTGCCAGATATTTTTGATATCGATAAAACTCATCCCTGGCCTCCTTCCGCCCACTTGAAGCAGGTTTTATGCAACTGCCGCAAGGCCAAATCCATCAGCCACGCGATGAGCGTTATCCAGATGACATAAGGAATAATCACGTCCATCGCCATGTAGCGTCGAACCAGGAAAATGCGGTAACCCAGACCGGCAGTAGCGGAAATCGCCTCACCGGAGATCAAAAACAGCCAGGCCGATCCCAGCAGCAGTCGCAACGAGGTAATAAGGCGCGATAAAAGCTGGGGTAGCACTACCCGCAGGACGACCGTCCAGCTATTAGCACCAAGGGTTTGTGCTTTGATAAACAGCTCTGCGGGGATTTCGCGCGCGCGCTGTTCAAGGTCACGCGCCAGCATTGGTGTAATGCCGATAACGATGAGCATGACTTTCGATAGCTCATCTAACCCGAAAACGATAAACAGCACCGGCAGGATAGCGAGCGGTGGGATCATCGAAATCACGGTCATGAGCGGCGAGAGCGCCGCGCGATACAACGGGAAGACGCCAGCGGCGATACCAATACACAAGCCAATCAGCGAAGAGAGCGTCAGGCCAATCAGCAAACGGCTGAGGCTAATCAGCGTGTCAGCCCACAGCAGATAATCACCACTGCGCTTATCGGGGGTCAATGCCATCCGGTCAACGGCTGCGATCATTTGTGACAGACCAGGCAGCAGCTTGTCCTGCGGATTAGCCTCCAGCCGCACCGCCGAACCGATAAACCAGGTGGCGATCAATAACACAAACGGCAATAGCATTAGCGTCAGGCGCATCCCCTGTCGGGGATGGCGATTGATGTGGCGCATGACATGAACTCCCGAGATCAGTTATTACAGCTTGCCCGCAGCAGCCATCTTCAGATAGCTGTCGTCGAAACGCAGTTTGATGTTTGCTGTATCGCCGACGGTGGTGTTGCCGGGAAACATCATGCCGATAAAGTCAGCACTTTGTGCGCCCTCTCCCAGCAATCCTTTATCGAAGGAGAATGTTGCAACCCGCTGCATGGTTTTCGCCAGATCCGGCGAGGAGATAAAGGTCAGCGTGTCGGCAGGCGTCCAGAACAGATGGGTCGTTTTCAGCTGTGCTTTGTAACCGGCGAGGTCAATGCCGGAATCGGCAGCCATAGCACTCAGCGCCTGCGTATCGCCAGCCTGCATTTTGCTCATCATTTCAAACCAGGCACCGGTCAGCGCTTTGCCCAAGGCGGGATTATCTTTTAAGGTTTGGGTATTCACGACCATCATATCAATCAGTTCGCCGGGCACTTCCGAAGAGCTGAACACTTCTGTGGTTTGCGGGGTCTTTTTGATAACCGAAAGCTGTGGATTCCAGGCCACTGCCGCCCGTACGTTGCTGGTGCCGAAAGCCGAGACAATATCCGCATCTGAGGTATTGACGACTTTAACGTCTTTTTCCTGCAGTCCGGCTTTTTCCAGACCACGGACCAGCAGATAGTGCGACACCGAAAGCTCAGGCAGATAAACCGACATCCCTTTCAGATCGCTGAGTTTTTTATTCACCCCTTTTAGCACGACACCGTCATTACCATCGGAATAACTGCCGGTAATCAGTGCTGTCGTATCGACGCCGCCTGCTGCTGGGATGGTCAATGCATCCATATTGGTCATGGTGCAACCGTCAAACTGACCCGCCGTGTACTGATTGATGGATTCGATATAGTCATTGAGTTGCACGATATTGATTTTGATGCCGTATTTACTGGCCCATTTGTCGATGATTTTTTCGTTGCTGATGGTGCCCCAGGGCATCCAGCCCGCATAGATAGTCCAGCAGATGTTGAACTCTTTTTTTACTGCGGCGAAAGAGGGAAAGCTGGCCAGCAGCGCCAGCGACAGAAAAAGTGAGCGGAGGAGCGGCGATGTCTTCATGGTTAACCTCTGGTTGGCACAAAAAAAACGGGAGCAGCGCGACACCCAAAGGTGCTGCTGTCTCCCGGGCTTTTGTCCCGCCGTGTAACCTCGCAGAGGTCGCCTGCTCTCGGACCAGACGTTCACCTGTGCGAACCGGAACCCTAGCTGGCTATTCGATAACAAATTGTGTGATGCGCTGCTTTCTTTTAAAACATCAGCAATTGGCGTGCCAGTAATTAAAGGGTGATAAATCAGTAGAATGCATAATTTAAGGACATCATGAGCACCAGAATGATGAGCGTTGAATGTGCGTTGCACATAATCAGTGCTGAGAGTGGCTTGTTTTGATAAAGAAATGGGCGCGGCCAGGCGAGATATTGATCACTTACGTGCATACTTCCAGTGCCATGCTCCTCGTCATCAACTACAGTTAACTGATTCAATATTCAGTCAAAACAGGATTACCATGTCCTCTTCCCTGACATCACATCTCTTTGCACGCCTGCGCCTGCTGATCTCCATCGCCGCAGGCGTAATCTGTTATTTCTTCTTGCCTGAGCAGTTAGGGGAATTACAGCGTTTGTTGATCGGCTGGAACGTGCTGGCATGGCTTTATCTATGGTTTATCTGGTTTCGTATGCTGCGCACGGAGGCTGACCAAATCAAGCACATCGCCCAGATGCAGGATCAAAGCGCCACGTTGGTTCTGGGGATGGTGATTGTTGCCTGTATGATCAGCATCGTCGCGATCATGAGCGAGCTGCCAACGCTAAAAAGTCTCACGGGTACGCCGCGCGCCCTGCATATGTTACTGACTGCATTGACGCTTATTGCGTCATGGGCCTTGCTGCCCAGTTCATTTGCTATGCACTATGCTCATCAGCACTACCTGCATCGTAGCCATGGCGTTATCCCGCTGATCTTCCCGGAAAAGCCTGCCAATCCCGCCTATTGGGATTTTCTGTACTTCTCATTTACCATCGCGGTGGCATCCCAGACGGC
>Ga0308162_1000369_pt1 | contig 49133 bp, 58 predicted proteins | sample PhySR2_FD_201370 | JGI IMG/M metagenome (GOLD analysis project Ga0308162, IMG submission 201370) | Phyllosphere microbial communities from UC Gill Tract Community Farm, Albany, California, United States - DLSLS.R2 | ecosystem: Host-associated > Plants > Phyllosphere > Unclassified | place: USA... | reverse complement strand
ACATCGCAGAAATCCTGCGCGGCGCCCTGCAAGCCATTCCCAAGGGCGAGATCGAAGCCGCCCGCGCTCTCGGCATGTCTCGCAGCAAGGCGCTGGTGCACATCATGCTGCCACGTGCCGCCCGCATCGGCCTGCCGGCCTACAGCAACGAAGTGATCCTGATGCTCAAGGCCAGCTCGCTGGCCAGCACCGTCACCCTGCTGGAACTCACCGGCATGGCCCGCACGATCATCGCCCGCACCTACCTACCGGTGGAAATCTTCTTCGCCGCCGGCATGTTCTACCTGGCCATGTCGTTCGTGCTGGTGCAGGCCTTCAAGCTGCTCGAACGTTGGCTGCGCGTGGACGCGTGCCAAGGCCGCTGACCCTGCAAGGCGACCAGTTGCGTGAGCGCTTTCACGCCCTGGACGCCTTTTTGGCCGCGCATGTCGATCTCTGGCGGCCCAAGCCCTTCACTGAACTGACCTTGCTCTGGGAAGCGCAATACCCCGAGCTTGCCACCTGGCTGCGCGCCCGCACCCTGGCCGACGCCGAGGCTGTGCATAACTCGCTGCTCGACCTGGACGCACCTACGCCATTTCCTGCATTGGCCCGGCAAGCGCATGCGCTAAGCGCAGTAGGCCCGCTGCCGACCACTGACGTGCCCGCCGCGCGCCACCGCCTCAACGTCGACGTGCCCGGCCGCAAATGGCAACAGATCGAAGCCTTCGCCGCTGCCCTGCCCTTCGCCGATTCCACCAGCCACTGGCTGGACTGGTGCGCCGGCAAAGGCCACCTCGGCCGCCGCCTGCTGCGCGATGGCCAGCGCCTCACCTGCCTGGAATACGACCCCGCACTGGTCGCCAGCGGCGCCCAACTCAGCAGCCATCACGCCTTGCCCGCCCACCACCGGCTGCAAGACGTCATGGCCGACGACCTACGCCTGCCAGCCTCCACCACCCCCGTCGCCCTGCACGCCTGCGGCGACCTGCACGTCCAGCTCATGCACCGCGCCACCCAGGCGGGCTGCCAGCACCTGGCCTTCGCGCCCTGCTGCTACAACCGTACCCAAGGCGCCTATCGCCAACTGTGCAGCGAACCCTCCGCCCTTTCCCTGACCCTCGAAGACCTCGGCCTGCCCTTGGAAGCCACCGTCACCGCCGGCGCCCGCGTGCGCCGCCAGCGCGACCAATCCATGGCCCGCCGCCTCGCCTTCGACCTGCTGCAGCGCGAGCAACGCGGCACCGATAACTACCTGCCCTGCCCCTCCCTGCCCGCCGCCTGGCTGGACAAACCCTTCGCCGACTACTGCCGCGACCTGGCCGCACTGCAGAACGTACCCATAGGGCATGGTGTGGACTTCGACAACCTCGAAGCGCGCGGCTGGCAACGACTGGCCCAAGTCCGCAACCTCGAACTGCTGCGCGGCCTGTTCCGTAAGCCCCTGGAGCTGTGGCTGGTGGTCGACCGCGCCCTGTACCTGCAAGAGCGCGAGTACACCGCACAGGTCGGCACCTTCTGCCCGGAAACCCTGACGCCCCGCAATCTGATGATCATCGCCGAACGCACCTGAAGCTTGCGCAACCTGTGGATAACTCTGTGGGTAGAAGTGTGACGCGACGCATCGGTGCTGCGCCAGAACGCTGGAATGCAGACTGGTCATTTTTCGGTCATGTCCGATTCGCCAGCGAAAACAGTAGCTTGCGAACGATGTCATCAAAACGACCTAATCGGCGAACGGTCGACCGGGTTGGCACGCCGAATGTGCATAAGCACTGACGGGTTAAGAGCTAAAGACGAAGAAATTATGCCGCAGGGGGGTTTACTCGGGCGATCGAATGGCTATAATCAGCGCCCTCACTTGCCGGTATAGCTCAGATGGTAGAGCAACTGACTTGTAATCAGTAGGTCCCGGGTTCGATTCCTGGTGCCGGCACCATACAAAACAAGGGCTTGCAGCGATGCAGGCCCTTTGTTTTTGTCCCGCACGTAACAACGCACGTAACAAGCACGCGGCCGAGCATGGGCAGACGCCCGCGCATCACCGTCCCACGGCCAACCGTGCAGCCATCAACGAGCCCCCTCCCAACGTGGCTAATCCTGTTTTCATGGTGACCCATGGGAAACAGGTAACCGAGGTAATTTTTCGTTCTATTCCTCGGAAAGCCTTGCCACACAAGCGTTCTAGCCCAGTTATGAAAGTAATTTTCCAGTAATTTGAAGTAATGGTCTTACCTTTCAGCAGGGTGAGTTTTCCTATATGAAAAGTCCTTATAAAACAGCTAGTTAATAGAAAATTACCTGTACTGTTACCCGAGATTACTCCACTGGGTAAGCGCTACAACCCGCATCGCTGTTGGCCTTCAGCCCGATTCCGGCTTCCAGTTTCCTCGATTACCTCTTCCCCACGGGTCTCCCGCAAATGCGACTCCGGAGCGCTTCTGCGAGCGCGCTAAAAATCGAGGGTTCGGTGCAGGATTCTGCAGGTATCAGTCTGCCTGGGAATGGCAGACACACCCCGGACAGCCCTGTACGGATACCAGCTGCAGGTCTGCAGAAAACGCGGCCTCTTTAGCCCGCAGGCGGGGAGGGGGGACGACGGCGCGCGCTGGGTGATGGTCCCTCAACATCAATCGGAAGTGCTCTATCTCGGTATGCTCGGGCCTCTCGCTCTCAGATCTCACCGCGATCAGTGCAAGAGCCGACCACCGTGCATTGCCAACAGGCGCAGGCCGATGCAAGAATACTGTCTGCATATACAGTATTTGAGCCTCGCTTATGGATAGCCCTTTCACCACGGATGCTGTGTCCCTTTCACTGGATGAAGCCCTGAACATCCATGCACCAGGGACGTACCTGGTGCGATGCCTTGGCGACAGCATGATCGGCGTGGGGATCCATAGTGGAGACTTGCTGGTAGTAGACAAGGGCATTGAGCCAGCGACCGGGCGGGTGGTAATCGGTGTGGTAAACAACGAGCCGATGGTCAAACTGCTTGATCGCTGCGGGAGGATGCACGTACTGCGCTCGGCAAATCCGTCCTATCCCCTGCGCTATATTCTCGAGGGCGATGAGTTCTCAGTCTGGGGCGTGGTGACGCACAGCGTCCGCGCACACGATCGACAGCCATGAGATACCAAGTCACTAAGCGGATGCTGCGCGGCCAGCCGATAGACATGGCCGAGGTTCGCTCAATTCAGCCGCTAGTGGGGGATGTTCTAATCACCGATCAGCGCTGCGAGCAACTCGGGCGAAACTCGAAGACCGCGGTCGTGCGAGGCGTGAATCCGATTGGCCCATCGTCCTTGCCACCGCTGCATGAGGTGGTGCTGTCCTGGATGGCGCCGAACGGACTTGTCCTGAGCGGGCTGGAGGTTGAGGACGGGCGTCTGTATGCACAGTCGTGGTGGTGCAGGCCGGTTGAGTAAGGTAAATCGCTGATTACGCTACTGACGGCGCCATCAATCAGGTAACAGAACTGTGGCGGGACTATGATCAGTCCCGTCAGGGTGGCCGGACTCATCTACAATAAAAGCTGGCAAAACAGGGACCGAAGTCCCTGTTGTCTAGTGCTATTAGAGTTCCTGGATGATACGCACAAGGCGTATAGACCAGTACACAAGTTGGAGGGCCCGTATCAGGCCATCTGAAAAGAAACGTTTCATAGGTGTTAGCCTCGAAAAGTCAGGGTTGACCCGCCAGCAAGCGACACTAGCAAGCATTTCCTGCTCTCAACCTGACAAAGCCTCATAAGTCAGGCAAACACTTAGCTCAACCAGCTTTAGATACCTAAACAGCGATATAAGTCAGTTCTAGCCCCCTAGTAAGCGAGACTTGGCCATGAAGGCGGTTGACTGAGAGTCTCCAGAGTCCTAACCTTGTGACTGCGAGATCCAAAAGTTAGGCTCCGTCGGAGCAGTTGAGCAAAGGTTACACGCGTTCGCTTACCTGCGGCAATGCTAATATTCCGGCCCTGAAGCCCGCATTCGTGCGGGCTTCTTCGTTTCTGGCGCCCGGACCGTCCGCCCGGGCCACTGATAGCTCTCTGAGAAACCCCATAATACACGGCTCATTAATCAAATATGATGCAGGGCTCTTTCCGAGACCGGTCCTGTGAACTGAGCATAATTAACGATTTTTTTCCGACGAATGGTTTACTCCTTCTTCAGCCCGGGCGATTTCATCTATCCCCCTGCACTTAGCTAAATAGCAAAATCGCGAAACCGCTAACTTCCGCTTCTTTCGCCAAGACAACCGTCACTTTCCTTAGAGCGACAACTCCATTTCCCCCATCAGTCTGTGTTACCTATTAAGTGTCTCTGTCGTACCATCGAGGTCATACCAGATCTCCGACTATTTTCGGGCTAGCCCTCAGCAAGCCAACTGAAATAAATCAATTCATTCGCCATAACACCGTTGCTACCTCCCACCGTATGCCTCAACGGCACCTCCTTGACCCGCAGCCCCGCAAACACCTCCCGAATCCTGGGATGATCCCCTACCGAGATGATCATCCGGCCCCGTATCGTCCGCGCCATCTCCGCCATCGCCTCAAACTCAGCAAACGGAAACGCACCCGCCTCATAACCAGACGTATCCCAATACGGCGGATCCAGGTAGAACAGCGTGTGCGGGCGGTCGTACCGTCGGACACATTCCTTCCAATCCAGGTTTTCTAACGTGGTCCGGGCCAGCCGCCAGTGCGCCTGGCTGAGCTTTTCCTCAATGCGAAGGAGGTTCAGACTCGGAGGTGTGGTGGCGGCGGTGCCGAAAGTGCGGCTGGTAGGTTTGCCGCCGAAGCACAGGGTCTGCAGGTAGAAGAAGCGTGCGGCGCGCTGAATATCGGTCAGGGTGCGCGGTGCCTGGTCTTTGGCCCACTGGAACATGGTGCGGCTCACCAGTGACCATTTGAACTGGCGCACGAACTCTTCCAAGTGGTTACCCACCACGCGGTAGAGGTTGACGACTTCGCCGTCGAAATCGTTGATCACCTCAATCCGGCTGGGCTCTTTCATGAAGAACAGCGCGGCACCGCCGCAGAAGGGTTCCACGTAGCACTCATGTTCGGGAAACTCGGGGAGGATGTGTTTGGCCATACGGCGTTTGCCGCCCATCCAGGGGAAAATCGGAGCAGACATTCAAGATCCTTGATAACAACACTTCGTCGAGACGACGGCCCGGCCAACTACCGCCCAGGCCTGGTATGGGTTACTGGGCGTCCAAAGCGCCAACAGGCGCAAACCGCACGACCTCCTCCCCCACCCAATCATTCACCTGCCTTAACCGCGCCTGAATCGGCTCCAGCTCGTTCATCGCCCAGATCTCCGCTGCCTCCTTGATCGAGCCAAACCCACCCGCGTTCTGCGGGACGATGCCCATCAGCTGCGGGGGGATCCGCAGCGCAGCGAGCATGTCGTCCCGGCTGATGTTTTTGATTGAGCTGAATTCGTCCTTTGCCGTTACCTCGGAAACAGGGATCAGCTGGATGCCGTCCTTCTTTCCGCCCGGGGCGTACATGAACAGGTTGCGGAAGTTGCCCGGGCCTTTGGCGGACTTGAGGGCTGCACGCAAGGCAGCTACGTCGGTTTCGTTCTGGGCGGTGTCGGTCATGTACATGATGAAACCGGCGTGGCTGCCGTTGTTGTAGTACTTGCGGCGGAACAGCGTGGCGGACTCGTTGAGCAAGGCGCTCTGCAGCGCGGGGAGCCATTCGGGGAGGCCGTAGATTTCCTGGTTGATGTCGGCCTCGCGCAGGTGGCAGATGGAGCCGGGAAGAAACGCATGTTCATCCTTCCAGTTGCGCACCTGGTAGTAGCTGCCGGGCTCGGTACCGCGGCGGATGTACTTGGCCAGGACCGGCTGCAGGCCCAGCGATTGGCCGAGCATGTTGCGCTGCTTTTCCAGGTAGGCGTTGCCCAGCCAGAGCCAGTCCAGGGCGAATTGTTCGAAGGTCTGGCGCGACAGCAGCCGGTGGGGGATGAAGGTGCGGGCGAGCATGTTGCGTTTGAAATTGAGGCCCGACTGCAGGAACACGCTGGCCCGGGAGGATTTGGCCAGGCCGTCGAACGAGAGGGGCGGCTCGTACCAGCGGCCGTTGGACCAGCACTCCAGGTAGTCGAGGATGCCGCGCTCGTCGAGCACCGGTGTGGGTTCGCCGAAGGTGAACACCTCCATGCAAGCGGCGGGTGCTGGCAGCTGTTCTGGAATGTCGTTCATCAGTAGATCTCCATGAACCCGGTGTTGGTGGCGGTCTGCCCCTCCAGCGGTTCGTTCTGCAATGCGTGGAAAAGCGCCCAGGCCAGGTCGGCGTGGCCGGTCTCGTCGGTGCGGCCGGCGGTGTAGGTGAACTGGCGGCCGCTGGCGGTGACGGTCTTGCGGATGGCCATGAGCGACTGGGCCATGTCGATCCAGCCGGCGTCGAATTCCAGCCGGCCTTTGTGGATGACGTCGTAGGCCTTGAGCACCAGGCGGGTTTTCACTTCGGGCGAGTAGCTGAAAGTGGTCAGGTTGGGGAAGAACTGGCGCACCAGCTGCGCCACGCCGGAGCCCATGCCGGTGATGTCGATGCCGATGTAGGTGACCCAATAGCGTTGGGTTATCTGGCGGATGGCCTCGGCCTGGGCAGCGAAGTCCATGCCGCGGAACTGGTGACGCTCGAGCACGCGGAACTTGCCGCCGGGCACCAGGGGCGGTGCGACCACGACCAGTCCGGAGCTGTCGCCGGTTTCGGCCGGGTCGTAACCCACCCACACCTGCCGATCGGCAAACGGCCGTGCGGCGAAGGGCTTGTAGTCCTCGGCCCATTCGATCCAGCTGTCGACCATGCACGGCTGCAGGACGTTGAGCGGGAAGATGCTCGCGCCGTCGTCGACGAACTGACACATCAGCAGGTTGGCGAAGGCCTCGGCGTTGTATTCCAGGCGCAGCTCTTCGAGGTCGAACAGGTCACAGCCGCGCTCGGAGGCATCCAGGATGGTGACGATCTGCCGCCAGATCCGGTCCTCGCACAGCCGCCCCTGCTGCAGGGCTTCGTGGGACACGTCCAGCTTGAGCCGTTGCGCCGCCGGTTTGCCCTTGTTGAAGCGCTCACCGGTCCAGAACGTGAAGGCTTCGTGGGCCATGCTCGAGGGTGTGGAGAAGTAGGTGCGCCGGTACCGCTTCTGCATCGCCATGCCGCTGGCGACCTTGTTCAGTTCGTTGAACTTGAAGGTCCAGAAGAATTCGTCGAAGTAGAAATTGCCGTGATAGCCCTGGGCGGTCCGGGCGTTGGTGCCAAGGAAGTGCAGCTCCGCGCCGTTGGCCAGGATGATCGGGTCGCCGGTCAGCTCAACCCCGCACACCTCTCGGGAAAAGGCTTGGATGTAGGCCTTGAAAATGTGGGCCTGGTTCTTCGAGGCCGACAGGAAAATCTGGTTGCGCCCGGTCACCAGCGCATCCAGAAACGCCTCGCGGGCGAAGTAGTAGGTCGCGCCGATCTGACGGCTCTTGAGGATCGCCCGGGTACGCTGGTTGCCTGCCCGGTACCAGTCCAGCTGGTAACCGAAACAGCCATCGCGGAAAGCCTCGGTGAGCAGCTCGATCTGCCCTTCATCGAACTCGTTGCGCGCGGCCTTCTTCTTCGGCCCGGCGTTGCGCGCCGCCAGCTTGGGGTTGAGGTCCGTCTCGGTACCGCCGCCCTTGAAGCGCTCGATGCGCGCCTGGCGTTCGAGCTGGCGGTGCAGCAGGTCGATCTCCTTGAAGTCGCCGCCGGTCTTGCCCTCCTTGAGGATCAGCTGCACCAGTCGCGCCTCCAGGGCGCCGCCGATGCGTTCGACGTTGTCGGCCCGGTCCCACTCGTCGCGGGTCTTCCAGGCGTGAACGGTCTTCTCGTTTTCCTCGAGCATTTCCGCGATCGCGCAAATGCGCAGGCCGGTCCAGTAAAGGAATTTCGCCTGGCGACGGTTATCGCGGATGGGTGCGGGCAACACGGCAGTCATGGCGGCGATGCTGACGCCGCGCGCGCGTGGGGCGTAGCAGGGTTGGGTGTAGGAAACAGGACTACAACCGGCCCGCGTTGCCGCCCGGCCGTGCACTGCCGACGATGCACCTCAACGCACTGCCCTGCACCGAGGACATCCCGAATGAAGAAATTCCGCTCCAAGTGGTTCCGCGTCGCCACGGCCGGCGCGACCTCCGACGGCCGCAAGATCGAACCCACCTGGATCCAGGAAATGGCCGCCAGCTACAGCCCCACGGTGTATGGCGCACGCATCTGGATGGAGCACATTCGCGGCACGCTGGCCGACAGCCCGTTCCGTGCCTATGGCGATGTCACTGCGGTGAAGGCCGAGGAAGTCGAGGTCGACGGCGAGCTGCGCTGGGCACTGTTCGCGCAGATCGAGCCGACGCCTGACCTGGTCTGCATGACCAAGGCCAAGCAGAAGATCTACACCAGCGTCGAGATTGCGGAAAAGTTTGCCGACACCGGCCGCGCCTACCTGATCGGCCTGGGCGTCACCGACAGCCCGGCCAGCCTGGGGACCGAGGTGCTGTCGTTCGCTGCCCAGCATCCGGAAAGCAACCCGTACAGCGCCCGCAAGCAGCACCCGGACAACCTGTTCACGGCCGCCATTGAGGTCACGCTGGAATTCGAAGAGTACGAGCCGAAGCTCTCGGCCGGCGCCGCGCTGTTCGCCAAGGTCAGGGAGCTGATCAAGGGCAAGGACGCGCAGGTCGACGCCGAGTTTGCCCAAGTGGGCGAGGCCGTCACCGCCCTGGCCGAGCACGTCCAGGGCCAGGGCGAATTGCTCGCTGGCGAACAGACCAAAGTGGCCGAGCTCGCCACCCAGTACCAACGGCTGAGCGCGGATTTGCGCGAACTCAAACAGACCCTCAGCACCACCGCCGACCCGCACCAGACCCAGCGCCCACCGGCCACGGGCGGCCGCGGCGAGCAGCTCACCGACTGCTGAAACCCCCATCGCCACGGAGCAACCCATGCGCAACGAAACCCGCCGCCTGTACAACGCCTACCTGCAGCAGCTCGCCCAGCTGCACGGCGTGCCCGATGTCACCACCAAATTCGCCACGGCGCCGTCCGTGACCCAGAAGCTGGAAACCCGTATTCAGGAATCCAGCGAATTCCTGTGCCGCATCAACATCTACGGCGTCAATGAACAGATGGGCGAAAAGATCGGCCTGGGCATTTCCGGCCCGATCGCCGGGACCACCGACACCACCGCCAAGGACCGCGAAACCCGCGACCCGAGCACCCTCGACGACCGCGGATATCTGTGTACGCAGACCAACTTCGACACCCACCTCCGCTACGCCAAGCTCGACGCCTGGGCCAAGTTTCCGGACTTTCAGGCGCGCATCCGTGACGCGATCATCAAGCTGATGGCGCTGAGCCGGATCATGATCGGCTGGAACGGCATCAGCCGCGCCGACAGCTCCAACGCCGCCACCAACCCGCTGCTGCAGGACGTCAACGTCGGCTGGCTGCAGAAGATGCGCCTGGAGAACGCCGCCCGCGTGCTGAAGGAAGTGGCCCCCGACAGCGGCAAGATCGTGATCGGCGACGGCAAGGACTTCGCCAACCTCGACGCCCTGGTGTTCAGCATGGTCGCCGAGTTCATCGAGCCCTGGTATCAGGAAGATCCCGAGCTGGTGGTGGTGTGCGGTCGGCAACTGCTGGCCGACAAGTACTTCCCCATCATCAACCAGAAGCTCGACCCCAGCGAGATGCTGGCCGCCGACATCGTCACCAGTCAGAAACGCATCGGCAACCTGCCCGCCGTGCGCGTGCCCTACTTCCCGGCCAACGGGCTGATGGTCACGCGCCTGGACAACCTGTCGGTGTATTGGCAGGAAGGCACCCGCCGCCGCACGGTGGTCGACAACGCCAAGCGTGATCGCGTGGAGAATTTCGAGTCGGTCAACGAAGCCTACGTGATCGAGGACCTGGGCTGCGCGGCGCTGGCCGAGAACATCGACCTGGTCGGTAAGTGAGGCAATGCCATGAGCAACCCCTGCCGTCGCCACTTCCAGCGCACCACTGCGGCGCTGGCCGCCGCCGAAGCCGTAGGCCCCGAGCAGAGCATGGAAGGCGCCAACGCCTACGAACTGCAGATGGCCCAGTTGCTGCAGGACCGTCTGCGCCTCAAGCAGATCCAGTCCGTCGAGGGCAAATGCGCGCTCAAGCGCCAATTGCTGCCAGCCTATGAACCCTATGTGCAGGGCGTGATCGAGGCCGGCCGCGGCGCCCAGGACGAAGTGCTGACCACGGTGATGCTCTGGCGCATCGATGCCAGCGACTTCGCCGGCGCACTCGACCTGGCGGCCTACGTGATGGAGCACGGCCTGCTGATGCCGGACCGCTTCGAGCGTACCAGCGGATGCCTGATCGCCGAAGAAGTGGCCGAAGCCGCGCTGCTGGCGCTGAAGGCCGGCGGCACATTCGACCTGGCCATGCTGCACCGCACGGTCGAGCTGACCCATGATCACGACATGCCCGACGAGGCCCGCGCCAAGCTCTACCTGGCCACCGGCCGCGTCACGCTGCTGGGCCTAACGCCCGAGCAGTCTGGCCAACCCGGCCAGGTCAGCGCCGCCATCGAGCTGCTCAAACGCGCCATCGAGCTGAACACCAGCTGCGGTGGCAAGAAGGATCTGGAAGGCGCCGAGCGCCTGCTGAAAAAGATTGCTCCCCTCATCGGGAGCTGACCGAGCGTACCCCGCGAGCCCGGCGGCCCGGGGCCGAGCAGCCAGTGACCTGATCGCTGCACTGCAACGCCCCGGCCACCGCCGACTGAGGTGCTGAACATGAGTGGATTCATTGCCGGCGGCACGCCGACCCAGTCCTTCCCGGTCACCAACGACGGGTTCTGGCCTGACATCGATGGCGCCGTGCTGCGCGCCTCGATCCGCCTGGACGGCAGCATCACCGACGCGCGCTTGGAAGTGGCCACGGTCAATGCGCTGATCGAGATCAATGCCGAGCTGCAGGCGTTGAAGGCCCTCCATTCGACTGACGGCCATCGCACGCTGGCCGCGGTGCCCGCGCCGCATATCCAGGGGGAGAGCCAGTGGGTCTGGCAGTACAAACGTGCCGTGTATTGCACCGTCGGCGCCGAATTGGCCGAGCGGTATCGCAGCTACGACAGCACCGGCGACGGCCACAAGAAGGCTGATGAGCTGACCCCGTCCGTGGACGAGTTCCGGCGCGACGCGCGGTTTGCCATCCGCAATCTGCTGGGCACCCCGCACTCGACCATCGAGCTGATCTGATGGCCATGCAGCTCGCCCGGCAAGGCGACACGGTCGACCTAATCTGCTGGCGCTTCTACGGGCGTACCGCAGGCGTGACCGAAGCGGTGCTGCTGGCCAACCCCGGGCTGGCGGATCTGGGCCCGGTGTTGCCTCACGGTACCCCGGTCATCCTTCCGGATGCCCCGCCCCAGGCCGAGCAGCGCTCAATGGTGAACCTATGGGACTGACTCCACCGGCTTCCACCCCCACCACCGGACAGCGGAATGAACAAGATGCCTGACAAACCGGACAACCTGGCCTGGTTCGCAACCTGGCTGGAGCATAACTGGCCCGGCTTGTACGCCGGGGCATTGGCAGCCTTCATTGCGGCGCTTCGAGTCGTCTACGGCGGCGGCAACTGGCGCCGCGTGGCCCTGGAAGCGCCGTTGTGCGGCGCCCTGGCGCTGGCGGCCAGCCACGGGCTGACGCTGGTGGGGATCCCCAGCAGCACCGGCCCCTTCTTCGGCGGCGTCATCGGTCTGCTGGGCGTCGAAGGCACCCGCGCGGTGGCCGCTCAATTCTTCAAACGCAAGGCGGAACAACCATGACCCTATTACGCCACGGCGAACGCAGCCAGGCGGTGCTGTTGCTGCAGCAGCGCCTCAACCAGCGCGGTGCCGATCTGTATCCGGACGGCCTGTTTAGCGATGCCACCGAGGATGCCGTACGCGCCTTCCAGCACAAGGTTGGCCTGGTCACCGATGGCATCGCCGGACCCAAGACCCTTGCCGCCCTCGGCGGCGGACACTGTGCGCACCTGTTGCAGCAGCGCTCGCTGGTCGCCGCCGCCGATCGCCTGGGGTTGGACCTGGCCACCGTGATGGCCGTCAACGAGGTGGAAAGCCAGGGCGAGGGCTTTCTGGCCAACGGCAAGCCATCGATCCTGTTCGAGCGCCACGTCATGCACCGCCGCTTGGGCATGGCGCGCCTTCCCGAGGACGAGGTGGCCGCGCTTCTGGTCAGCCACCCGAACCTGGTCAACCCGCGACCGGGGGGCTATGCCGGCGGCAGCGCCGAGCACCAGCGCCTGGCCAACGCGCGGCTCATCGATGATGACTGCGCACTGGAGTCCACCAGTTGGGGCGCCTTCCAGGTCATGGGCTACCACGCCGAACGCCTGGGCTATGCCAGCGTCCAGGACTTCACCCAGCGCATGGCTCTGAACGAGAACGAACAGTTCGAAGCCTTCGTGCGCTTCATCGAAGCGGATCCTGCCCTGCACAAGGCGCTCAAGGCGCGCAAATGGGCGGTGTTCGCCAAGGGCTACAACGGCCCGGCGTACCAGCGAAATCTGTATGACACCAAGCTTGAACGCGCCTATGAACGGCACGCGGCCGGGTGCCTGGTGCCCGCGTGACTCTGTTACGCCAAGTGCTGCTTGGGGCGGCGTTGCTGGCCGCATTGGCCCTGCTGCTGTGGACGCAGCGTCTACGCCTGGAGGTTGCGGAGGGCCGCGCGGACATGGCCCTGCAGGCGCTGGCGGCCGCCCGTACCGAAGCCGAGCGCACCGCCGCTGAGGTTGCCGGTTTGCGGGATGTGTTGCGCGATGAACGCGTATCCCAGGTGAACCTGCGCCTGATGCAAAACGACCTGCGCACCGCCTTGGCGGCGCGCCAACGACAGCTTGAGACCCTCACCCGTGAAAACACCGCACTTCGCCATTGGGCTGACCAGCCTCTGCCTGACGCTGCTGCTCGGCTGCGCCAGCGCCCCGCCCTCACCGGCGCCGACGCTTATCGTGACTGGCTGTCCGGCCGTGACCCCCTGCACCCTACCGGCGACAGCCCCGCGCCATAACGGCCAGCTGCTGGGCGACCAGGACAGCCTCGAAGCCGCCTGGGCCGACTGCGCCGCCCAGGTCGACATGATTTTCCGTCACCAACAGGCCGCCAACCCATGAACAAGCCCGGCTCGCTGCGCGAACATTTCTTGAGATTGATCCCCGAACTCAAACACAACCCCGACCGGCTGATGATCTTCATCGACAACGGCACCCTGCGCAGCACCGTGGCCCACGGGCTGTCGTTCGAATACAGCTACACCTTGAACATCATCCTCACCGACTACGCCGGCCACCCCGATGCGGTGGCCATCCCCCTGTTCGCCTGGGTCCAGGTCAACCAGCGCGAGCTGATGGAGAACCTGGTGCGCGGCAAGGAGGCGATCGGCTTCGAGGCGGATGTGCTGGACAACAGCAAGGTCGACCTGTCGATCAAGCTGCCGCTGACGGAGCGCGTGGTGGTGAAGACCTTGGAGGATGGGTCGCTGTCGGTGGACCACCCGGCCGAGCCGGTGGTGGACCTTGATCCGTTTACGTTGCGGTCGTTGGAGCTGTATTTGAAGGGTGAACTGCTGGCGACGTGGGGTGGGATATGAGCGATGAGCTGGAGGTGCTCGAGGAGTGGGCTGGGGCTTTGTTGGCAAAGCTTGAGCCGGGGGAGCGGCGGAAGTTGTTGGGGCAGGTGGCGCGGGATCTGCGGCGGAATCAGCAGAGGCGGATTGCGGCGCAGAAAGCGCCGGATGGGACGGTGTATGCGCCGCGCAAGCGGGCGCGTGGGGGGTTGAGAGGGAAGCGAGGGCGGATCAGGTCGCAGATGTTTGTCAAAATGCGTGGAGCTCGATTTATGCGTACGGATACGTGTTCAAAAAGCATTGCAGTGGGCTTCATCGGGAGAACAGGGCGGATTGCGAGGGCACATCACTACGGCGAAGACAAAAGTGGAACGGGACCTGTAAGATACCCGCAGAGGCGATTACTAGGGCTTGCAAGTGAAGAAAAACTGACAATTCTCGATGCACTATTAGATGCAATCAAAAACTAACCTAACCATCCCTGGCACATATTCAAATCAGAGAACTAAGCTCAATCGGCAATCACTAGCGTACTATTCACCTAGAGTACCCCTCCAGCGCAAACATACCGCAAAAAAAAGACAGATTAAGAGGTTCGATTTTCACCATCTTTTTCAGCTTCCTCTGACAAAATATCAATTGAGGTTTCGTGCAGCCAAGCGGATGTCAGTGCAGCCCTTACTTCATCTACTCTCTTTCTCTGCAATTGCGAGGTAGGCATGGAAAATCTGGCTGATGCCAAGGCGATAAGCTCGCCCTTAGTCTTATTTCTGTCTGCTAAAAAGTCAGCCACGCTCTTTGAGTCAAACTTCTTTAACTCTTCCAGTCGCTCAGGCGAAATCTTCGCTGGAGAACTTTGCCGTTTCGGCTCTATCCCATGTAGTTTGACTTCACCTCTGCGGACTGCGCCAGAAAGCTGAATCAAAGCGTGGGACAGCGTAGGATTACCTACGCTGTTGGAAGCATATAGGCCGGCTAGCTGACTCAAAAAATCTGCGAGACCAGAAGTTGATAGACCACTTCTTCCAGACGAGCCGCCAGCTCGATCCCGTTCAAGTCGTGCTTTTGTCACAACGCATCCACCCGTTTCTTAACTGTCGCTGTCAAATTACGATACATTACGTCTATCCCCCGCGTTCCAATATTCTGGGTGTCCCCCTTGTCATACACAGGGAGACCCTCATCAAGCGCTTGGGAAACTCCCGTGCCTTGTTCAATATATGGGAGCAGTAGATCTTTACCCCAACGCTTTTTCAAAGATGCTAAATGTCTCGTATGGTCATCTACATACCCAGAGCTAGCTGGGCCGTGCTTCTGGATACGAGTTACTACAACTCCTGCTAGCTGAGTGTCCGGCACATGCATAGGGCGAGCGGCCCCTAAAGAAGCCAAAGCATTTAGGCGTTTATCAATACCGCTCTTTATCATATTCGCAAGGTGCGGCGCGCCACGCTCCATTACTGCTTCCGGAATAACTGGGATGATATAGCCATGACTTGCGGCTATAGCATTTTGAGATACTATCTTGGTAGCTGGAGGACAGTCGAATAGAATATAATCATACTTATCATCGATTCCTGTTTCCTCTAACCATCTACAAATCAGAGTCCGCTTATCCCATTCTGACTTGATAGCATTGCCCTGATGAGACGCCGTAAGTTCGATCTCTACATCATCCAATTGCAGACTTGCGGGTACAATATCCAAATTTACATATGGCTGCTTTACCCATGTACTTCTTATGGCATTTGGCACAATCAAGCTAGCATCAGGAAATGGAGACTGACTGATAAAAGGCTTGAATATTTCGTTCACTGTTTTATTTTGACTTACACACTGTTGCCAAATGGGTGCAGTTAGGGATACAAGCGACAGACTGCTTTGGTGGTCCATATCCATAAGCAGAACCCGGGCATTATGGAATCGGGCAAGACCAGCACCAAGCTGGTAGGTAAAAGTGGTTTTGCCCACACCGCCTTTGAAATTAATGATGCTAATCCGCTTCGCCATTTTTTCACTCCATTTCCGTTAGGCCTAAGCGTACTACGTAGACGATGGTTCTGCACTCCTTCGATCCTCAAGGACACCACTGGCTAAACTCGATGTAGAGGGTGCATCTACATTCACCGTGCCGTGTTTACGCTGCAGGGAGCCTTCACTATGCTTTCTATGATTCCAGCAGCCCTCCTCCGCCGCCTAGAAAACCTGATCCGCCCCGGCACCGTCGCCGAGCTCGATCCGGCCACCGCCCGTTGCCGCGTGCAAACCGGCAACCTGCTTACCACCTGGCTCCCCTTCTTCACCCTCAACGCCGGTGAGGATTCCACCTGGCACCCGCCCAGCCTCGACGAGCAATGCCTGATCCTCTCCCCCTCCGGCAACCCGGAAACCGGCTTCGTCCTCATCGGCCTGTACAGCGATCGCTACCCCGCGCCGGACAACAGCCCCGCCCGCCACCGCCGCCGGTACCGCGACGGGGCCATCGTTGACTACGACACCGCCACCCACACCCTCACCGCCAACCTCCCGGCCGGCGGTCAGATCGTGGCCAACGCGCCGGGAGGCATGCGGCTGATCGGTGACCTCGAGGTCGACGGGCTGATCACCGCCACTCAAGACGTGATCGCCGGCGAGCAGAGGATCAGCCTCACCACTCACAAAACCGCTGGCATCCAACGGGGCACCAGCGTCTCCGACGGACCTGTCCCATGATCGGCATGAACGCCGCCACCGGGCGCACCTTGGGCAGCGATGCGCACCTGCGCCAGTCGATCGCCGATATCCTCACCACGCCGATCGGTTCGCGGGTGATGCGGCGCGACTACGGCAGCCAGCTGGCCGATCTGATCGACTGGCCGGTGAACGACAGCACCCGCCTGCTGGCCTACGCCGCGACGGCCATGGCGCTGATGCGCTGGGAGCCGCGGATCCGTCTCAGCCGTGTGCAACTGCAGCTGGACGGCCTCAGCGGCCAGGCGCAGCTGGATATCGAGGGCACCAAGGTCGACACCCATGAACCGTTGAGCCTGCGTGTGCCGCTGGCGTTGGGAGCGCACGTATGAAGGCGTTCACCCCGATCGATCTGGGCCAGCTGCCGGACCCGACCTTCGTCGAGCAGATCGACTTCGAGCAGATCCTCGCCGAGCGCAAGACGTACGCGGTGAGCCTGTGGCCTGCCGAGCAGCGGGCCGAGGTGGCGGCGACGTTGGCGCTGGAGTCCGAACCGCTGACCAAGCTGCTGCAGGAGAACGCCTACCGCGAAATGCTGTGGCGCCAGCGGGTCAATGAGGCGGCGCTGGCGACCCTGCTGGCCAAGGCGCAGGGCAAGGACCTGGACCAGGTGGCGGCAAACGTGAACGTGGCGCGCCTGGTGGTACGGCCCGCTGATCCAAAGGCGGTGCCACCGGTAGCGGCGATCATGGAAGCCGACGACAGCCTGCGCGAGCGCGCCCAGTTGGCATGGGAGGGCCTGTCGACGGCCGGCCCGCGCAACAGCTACATCCTGCACGCGCGCAGCGCCGACGGCCGGGTGGCCGACGCCACAGCCGAGAGCCCGTCGCCGGCGACGGTGGTGGTCACGGTGCAGGGCGCCCTGGGCGACGGCAGCGTGGATCAATCGGTGGTGGACGCGGTGTACGCGTACCTGAGCGATGACGATCGACGCCCAGTCGCCGACCGCCTGGTGGTCCAGTGCGCTGAGATCCTGCCCTATGTGATCAACGCCGTGCTCTATCTGGGCACGGTAGGCCCGGAGGCCGACCCGGTGATGGCGGCGGCCGAGGCCAGCCTGAAAGACTTTCTGGCGAAGCGGCGCCGGTTGGGCGTGGAGGTGTCGACCTCCGCCCTGCACGCGGCGCTGCACGTCGAAGGCGTGCGCAAGGTGCAGCTGAAGGGCTGGACCGACCTCAACCCCACTCAAGCCCAGGCCGCGTACTGCACCCATTACACGCTGACGCGCGGGGTGCTGGCGTGACCGCCCTGCTGCCCCCCAACGCGCTCACCCTGGAGCGCCTTGCCGCCGAAGCCGCCGCGCAGATCCACCGCGTGCCGGTGCAGATCCGCGACCTGGTCAACCCGGACCGCTGCCCGGTCGACCTGCTGCCGTACCTGGCCTGGGCCTTCTCGGTGGACCGCTGGGATCCGACCTGGTCCGAATCCACCAAGCGCCAAGTGATCCGCGCTTCGTACTTCCTGCACGCGCGCAAGGGCACGATCGGCGCGCTGCGTCGGGTGGTGGAACCGTTGGGGTATCTGATCCAGGTCGAGGAATGGTGGCAGACCGAGCCGCTGGGCGAGCCCGGCACGTTTTCGTTGCGCATCGGCGTGCTGGAAGGCGGCATCAGCGAAGAGATGCAGCAACACCTGATGTGGCTCATCGATGACGCCAAGCCGGTCAGTCGCCACCTCACCGACCTGGCCATCAGCCTGGAAACGCCTGGGGTGCTGTACTCCGGGATCATCGTCTACGAGGGCGACGAGATCGATGTCTACCCGCCTTCCCTGCTCGAGGACTCGCCCTCATGATCAACAAAGCCTCGAAATTTTATGCCCTGCTGACCACCTTGGGCGCGCGCAAGCTGGCGGCCGCCAATGCCCAGGGCAAGCCGTGGACCATCACGCACATGGGGGTGGGTGACGCCAACGGCACCGATCCGGTACCGGACCCTGAACAGCGCGCCCTGATCAACGAGTGCCGGCGCGCCCCGCTCAACCGGCTCGCGGTGTCCCCGGCGAACGCAGCGGTGATCATTGCCGAGCAGATCATCCCGGCGGACGTGGGCGGCTTCTGGATTCGCGAGCTGGGGCTGTACGACGAGGCCGGGGATCTGGTGGCAATCGCCAACTGCGCGCCGTCCTACAAGCCGCTGCTGACTCAAGGAACAGGCCGAACCCAAGTGGTGCGCATGAACCTGGCCGTCTCCAGCACCAGCCAGATCGTGCTGACCGTCGACGGCTCGAATGTGATGGCCACGCAGTCCTGGGTGAACGAGCGGATCATCGAGGTTTCCTCGCCGACCGGGGTGGAGGCAGGTACTTACACTCAGGTTCGGGTGAACGAGCGAGGCCTCGTCCTGGAAGGCGCGAACCCGACCACTCTGGCCGGCTACGGCATCACCGACGCCCAGCCGTTGGCCGACGTGCTCACGCTGCTGGCGGAGCACGACGCCTTTGGCGTTGGCCATGTCCAGGATCTGCGCGGCACCCTGTTCGAGCTGGGCAACCCGTCGCAGGTCTGGGGCACCGGTACTCAATACGGCGTTGCCCGCGGCGAGTCACTGGGCATCGGCGTCGATACGTTGGGAGCCTTGCAGGTGACGGCGCAGGCGGGCAGCGATGCGGGGCGCGGGGCCGTCATGCGCGCCTTTCGTGCGAGCGTCGGCGGTGTGGTGCGGCAATGGGTGCAGGCTGCGACTGGCCCACGCACTTGGGGCGCTTGGCACGAGCTGTTCAGCACGGCGAATTTCAACCCTGGCCACTACGGCAAGCTCGATGAACACCGTCACTGGACGGCAGCCCAGCGCTTCCGTGCCGGCATCGAACTGGACAATGGCACCGAGGATTCACCCGAGGTGATGTGGGTAGGTCGATACACCGTACGTGCGGACGTTGAAAACAACCAGTGGCGCCTGTTCTACAAAGCCAGCGACGGCTCTACACAGTTTCCCATCAGTTGCGACCTGAGCATCCGCAAGGCCTATCTGTTCGGCTCATTGGCGTGGCATGAGCGCAACCAACTGGCGCTGGGAACGACCCCTGCGTCCGGGCGCAAGGCGCTGCAGCTGGCCACGACGGCCACCAAAGAATGCCTGCCGGTCGCCGGTGGCCAGCTCAAGGGGCATGTCGCCAGTGTCGAAACGCCAGACCAGTACCGTCACGCCTACGGCCGCTTTGGCACGTTCTGGCGCAACGACGGCACCAACCTGTACCTGATGATCACCGGCGCAGGCGATCCGATGGGCAGTTTCAACAGCCACAGGCCGCTGCAGGTGAGCCTGGCCGACGGACGCTGCGACATCAGCGGCAACGCCCACAGCGCCGCGCGCCTGCAGCACGACCGCCGCATCAACGGCGTGGTGTTCAACGGCACTGCGGACATCACCGTTCAGGATCCCAGCAAACTGGCGCGCAATGGGTCGAACGATGACATGCAAGGAACCTACTTCAACAGTTTCATCGCCCCGACCATCGCAGCGATTACGGGCGATGAGCCGCCGCTCACCATCTCCAACGGCGGTAACTCTCACGCAAGCGCCGTGATCCAGTTTCACCGGCTTGGCTCACACGCCGCCTACTTCGGCCTCGACACCGACAACATATGGAAAGTCGGCGGCCGCTCCATGGGGCCGCGTGCGCACCAGATCTGGCACGACGGCAACATGGCCCGCTGCACGGCCGGGCTCGGCCAGTCGGGTTGGTGGCGTTGCGGCGACACCGGAATCGTCCGCATGCGTGGGGTGACGCAGGCCTTCACCGGCTTCGGCGAAGCCTTCATCTGGTTCCCCTTCGCGTTCGCTCACCTACCGGTCGTGACACTGGGCCTGCTGACCAGCACCGGCGATCCCGGCGGAGGTACACCAGGCAATCCGGCCCGGCTGGAGATGGAAGCCAAAATCACCGAGGTGCACGCTCATGGCTTTGTCGTCGGCTGGCGCCGGGTCGGCGGAGCAAACGTTGACTATGTGACTGTCCACTGGATGGCCGAGGCGAACTGACATGACTCTCTATTTTCACGCCGCCACCTTGGCGTTTTTCAACACCGAGATCAGCGGTACCCACACCGTGGAAGTGGACGACCCCACTTGGGTGCGGCCGATGGTCGAGGTCCCGGATCCCGCATGGAAGCGCCCGCGCATCCAGACCATCGACGCCGACTGGGATGGTCAGGGTGAGCCCACCTTCTACACCATGGAGGACCCCGCCGCCGTGGCGCCCACCGTCTCGATCCAGGACATCGATGCGCCTGCGCCACAAAAGGTCATGCCCAACCCGGACTGCACCCTGCCACCCGAGGCCGAACTGGTGGAGATCTCCCCCGCACAGCATGCCGAACTGTTCGCGGAGCTGTACCGCACGGGCAGGCCGCTGGGCGCTGATGCCCAGGGTTATCCGGTGCTGCTGGACGTGCCGCCCCTGAGCAATGAGCAGCGCGCGGTCATCGAGCGGGAGTGGCGGGATCACTATCTGGCGAATACCGACGCGCTGGTGGCGCGGCATCGGGATGAGGTGGAGGCAGGATTGGCAACGTCATTGAATGCCGAGCAGTACATGACACTGCAGCGTTGGCGCCTTGAGCTGCGAGGATGGCCAGACGCCCCGGAATTTCCGGAAAGTCAGCGTCGGCCTGTAATACCCACATGGCTGGCCGATCGTGAGGCATAAAAAAACCCCGCCGGAGCGGGGTTTCGTTCACACCCTTTTCACTGCTGCGTCGTAGACCTCGTCATCCCGCCGTGCGCCAACGCACACGACCAAGATGATTTCGGTGCCGTTGATGCGGTAGACGATACGTACATCGCCTGTCCGAATCCGGCGGTACCCAGCCAATGGCCCGCGCAAAGCCTTGCCGATCTTGTCGGGCTCCCCCTCGGCGATACGCTCGCGTATGACCTTCAGGACTCTCTTGGCTTCAGCACTGCCCAGTAGCTTGAGGTCTGTTTCTACCAGTGAATGAAACCGAACAGTCCAGTTCTTCATCGTCATTGCCTATTTGAACCGGGCCTCCATGTCTTCGAGGCTCACGGTAACGTCGTTGTCGAGGCTGGGCAGGCGCTCGATGGCAAGCAGTTCAGAACGCAGATCTTCGAGTTCGTCCTGCAGGGCTTGGTAGGCTTCGATGCCTACCAGCACGGCGGCCGGCTCGTTGTCCTTGAAGATCACCAGGTGAGAGATGTCGCCGCTGGTAACGTCCTTCAAGCGCGCGCTGAAACCACGAACCATGGCCGTGGCGGAAACCGCCTGCTCAGCCCGGTTGAGGAGTGCACTCATGCCTTATTCCTTCGTCGTCAATTATTTAGTCGTTTATTAGTAGTCAGTAGTCAGTAGTCAGTAGTCAGTAGTCAGTAGTCAGAGGCTCGGTGTAGAGTGCTTCTACAGCGACAGTATTGCGCACAATAATGCGTATAACAATACACATCTGCGTTCTTCTGATGACTGGATGTAATACCGGCCGCTACACACGTCATACCTCGCGCCTGTCAGGTTCAAGCGACACCCTAGCGCTGTCTCCAACAGCACAGGCTCGCCCCCATGGCCACCGACTACCACCACGGCGTTCGCGTCGTCGAAATCAACGAAGGCACCCGCCCCATCCGAACCGTGACCACCGCCGTGGTGGGCATGGTGTGCACTGCCGACGACGCCGATGCCAAGGCCTTTCCGCTGAACAAGGCCGTGCTGCTCACCGACGTGCTCGCTGCCAGTGGCAAGGCCGGCACCAAGGGCACGCTGGCCAGCAGCCTGGATGCCATCGCCGACCAGGCCAGCCCGGTCACGGTGGTGGTGCGAGTGGCCGAGGGCGAGGATGCGGCGCAGACCATCAGCAACGTCATCGGCGCCGCTACCCCGACCGGCCACTACACCGGCCTCAAGGCGCTGCTCGCGGCCGAGGCGCAATTGGGCGTACGACCGCGCATCCTGGGCGTGCCGGGTCTGGATGCCCTGCCGGTGGCCACCGAGCTGGCGGCCATCGCGCAAAAGCTGCGTGGCTTTGCCTACGCCAACGCGTGGAACTGCGAAACGGTGTCCGACGCCATCGCCTACCGCCAGAACTTCAGTGCTCGGGAACTGATGACCATCTGGCCCGACTTCGTCAGCTGGGACGCCGATGCCAATGCGTCGGCGCCCGCCTCGGCCGTGGCCCGCGCGCTGGGCCTGCGGGCCAAGATCGACGAGCAGACCGGCTGGCACAAGACCCTGTCCAACGTCGGCGTCAACGGCGTCACCGGCCTGAGCAAGGACGTTTACTGGGACCTGCAGAACCCCGCCACCGATGCCGGCCTGCTCAACGCCGCCGCCGTCACCACCCTGATTCGCCGTGACGGCTTCCGGTTCTGGGGTTCGCGCACCTGCAGCGACGACCCGCTGTTCGCCTTCGAGAGCTACACCCGCACCGCCCAGGTGCTGGCCGACACCATGGCCGAGGCGCATTTCTGGGCGGTCGACAAGCCGCTGCATGCCAGCCTGGCCCGCGACATCATCGAAGGCATCAACGCCAAGTTCCGCGAACTGGTGCGCGCCGGCTACCTGGTCGGCGCCTCGTGCTGGTTCGATGAGGCCGCCAACGACAAGGACACCCTCAAGGCCGGCAAGCTGTTCCTGGACTACGACTACACGCCCGTCCCGCCGCTGGAGGACCTGACCCTGCGCCAGCGCATCACCGACCGCCACCTCATCGACTTCGCCAGCCGCATCAGCGCCTGACCCCTCGACTCGCGCGGCTGCGGCCGCGCCATTGGAGCCTGCCCATGGCCTTGCCCAAGAAACTCAAGAACATGAACCTGTTCAACGACGGCGTCAGCTACGTCGGCCAGTGCAAGAACGTCACCCTGCCCAAGCTCGGCCGCAAGCTGGAGGCCTGGCGCGGCGGCGGCATGGACGGGCCGGTCAAGGTCGACCTGGGCCACAGCGACGACGGCATCCAGCTGGAGTGGACCCTGGGCGGCTGGGACCTCACCGCGCTGCGCCAGTACGGCGCCGTCTCGGCCAGCGGCGTGCTGCTGCGCTGGGCAGGCTCGGTTCAGCGCGACGACACCGGCGAGGTGTCCGCCGTCGAGGTGGTGGTGCGCGGTCGGCACGAAGAGATCGACCTGGGTGAATCGGAGTCCGGCGAGGACACCGAGCACAAGTTCAACACCACCTGCACCTACTACAAGCTGACCATCGACGGTAACGAAGAGATCGAAATCGACCTGCTCAACTTCGTCTTCAAGATCAACGGCGAGGACCGCCTCGCCGAACACCGCAAGGCCATCGGCCTGTAACCCCTTTCCCATACACGAGCCCTGCCCATGACCACCGAAGCCTCGCAAACACCGAACCCGAACGTCGTCCCTCTCGACACGCCCATCAAACGCGGCAGCGTCGAGATCAACGAGATCACCCTGCGCAAACCCATGGCTGGCGAACTGCGCGGCGTGACCCTGGCCGACCTGCTGCAGATGGACGTGCTGGCCCTGCGCAAGGTCCTGCCGCGCATCACCAGCCCCGCCCTCACCGACCAGGAGCTGGGCCAGATGGACCCCGCCGACTTGGTGCAGTTGGGCGGCGTGGTCACCGGTTTTTTGTTGCCGAAATCGGCGAAGACGGACGGATCCCTCGTTGCGTAGATGACGCCATGGCCGACATTGCCGTGATCTTTCACTGGGGCCCTGAAGCCATGGCGCCGCTGTCCCTCACCGAGCTGGTGGCATGGCGCGAGCGGGCACGGGTGCGAAGCGGGGCCAAAGACGATGGATAAGCTCAGGCTGCAGGTGCTGCTCTCGGCCGTGGACAAGGTCACCGGCCCGCTCAAGCGGATCCGCGGCGGCAGCCAGGTCACGGTGCAGGCGCTCAAGGCGGCGCGCGACCAGGTCAAGGCGCTCAACGCGCAACAGGCCGACGTGGCCGGGTACCGCAAGCAGCAAGCGGCAATCGCTGGCACCTCGCAAAAGCTGGTGGACGCCCAGGCCCAGTTGCGAGGGATGCGCACCGCGCTGCGCCAGACCGGCGAAGCCGCCACGGGCAAATTCCGCACCGACTACCGCAAGGCGCACGAAGCGGTGCGCGACCTGACTCTCAAGCTGCAGAGCCAGCGCCGCAACCTGGCGCCGCACGCAACGCGTCTGCGCGAAGCGGGCATCGCCGTGGGCCAGCTGGGGCAGCATGAGGGCAGGCTCAAACAGCAGCTGGACGCGGCCAACCGCTCACTGTTGCAGCAACAGGAGCGGCTGGCGGCGGTCACGCGGCGGCAGCAGGCCTTGACCAAGGCCAAGCAATTGCACGATCGGCAGCAGCGCTTCGTGGGCAACATGGCCGGCGCTGGCGCGGCGGGTGTGGCTGGCGCGAGTGCGCCGTTGTATGCCGGTGCACGGTTACTGACACCGGGGTTGGAGTTTGAGGCAGGTGTCAGTCGGGTTCAGGCCATCACTCGCCTCGAGCAGGATGCACCCGACCTCAAGGCCCTGCGCGATCAAGTCCGCGAACTGGGCGGCAGCACCAAGTTCACGGCCGGTGAAGCCACCGGTGCGCAAGGCTTCCTCGGCATGGCCGGCTTCGACCCCAAGGCGATCCAGGCCGGCATGCCGGGCATGCTGGACCTCGCCGCTGCAGGCGGTACCGAGCTGGCCGAGACCGCCGACATTGCCTCCAATATCCTCTCCGGCATGGGCCTGCACGCCTCGCAGATGGGCAAGCTGGGCGATGTCCTGGTGGGCACGTTCACCCGCTCCAACACCGACCTGCGTATGCTCGGCGAGACCATGAAGTACGCAGCGCCCATGGCCAAGACCTACGGCATTGAGCTGGAAACCGCCGCGGCCATGGCGGGCAAGCTGGGGGACGCCGGCCTGCAGGGCAGCATGGGCGGCACGGCGTTGAGCAGTATCATGAACCGCCTGGCCGCGCCCCCGAAAATGGCCGCCAAGGCGCTCGAGCAGCTCAACATCACCACCGCCGACGCCCAGGGCAATCTGCGCGAGCTGCCGGACATTCTCAAAGAGATTCACGACAAGACCGCCGGCATGGGTACGGCCGTGCGCGGTGGCTTGTTCAAGGCGATCGCCGGCGAAGAAGCGGTCAAGGGCATGGCTCATCTGGTGGACCAGGCCGGCAGCGGCGAGCTGCAGCAGCTGGTGGCTACGTTGCGCAAGACCCAGGGCGAGTCGGGACGTACCGCTCAGGTGATGGCGAACAACCTCAAAGGCGATCTCACCACCCTCAAAAGCGCCTGGGAAGATCTGGGCATCGAGCTAGAGGGCCAGCAGGACAACGCGTTGCGTGACCTGGTGCAATCGATCACCGGGCTGGTGCGCAGCACCAAGGCCTGGGCGCAAGAAAACCCGGTATTGGTCAGCGGTCTGGTGAAAGCCGCAGCCATCACCGCCGGCCTGGCCCTGGCCTTCGGCACGGTGGCGCTGACGTTGGCGGCGCTGCTGGCGCCGATGATCGTGGTGCGCCTGATGTTGGCCAGGCTCGGCATTCACCTGCCGGGGCTGCTCGGCCTGTTCTGGAAACTGGCCACCACCGTGCTGCCGTTCGTGGCCAAGGCCTTGTTGATGGTCAGCCGCGCCTTGCTGCTCAACCCTGTTTCACTGGTGCTGGGGTTGCTGGCCGGCGCCGCCTACCTGATCTACCAGAACTGGGATGCGGTCAGCGGTTTTTTCAGCAGTACCTGGGCCGAGATCCGCACAGGGTTCAGCGGCGGCATCGCCGGCATTTTGCAGACCTTGGCCAACTTCAGCCCAATGGGCCTGCTCTATCGCGCCTTCGCTCAGGTGATGCAGTACCTGGGCGTGGAGCTCCCCGACCGTTTCACAACCATGGGCGGCCAGTTGATGGACGGTCTGGCCAGCGGCATCACGCGCAAACTAGGCGTGGTGCGCGAGGCCATCAGCGACATGGGCCAGGCCTCGATCGACTGGTTCAAGGACAAGCTGGGCATCCACAGCCCTTCACGCGTGTTCGCCGAGTTGGGCCGCCACACCATGCAGGGCCTGAGCAACGGCTTGAGCGACGGCGGCGCGGGCCCGCTGCAGGCGATCGCCGACGTAGGCAAAAGCCTGGCGCAGGCCGGTGCGTTGTCGCTCGGCATGGCCAGCGCCGGCACCGCCGTGGCAGTGGACAACCGGCCGCCGATCTCGGCCGCTACAACGCCTGTGGTGCAGATCGCCGGTGACACCATCTCGATTCAGATCCAACCCGCACCCGGCGCCGATCCCGCCGCCATCGCCCGCGCCGTGGCCGCCGAGCTGGATCGCCGCGAGCGCGCCAAACAAGCCCGGGCGCGCAGCGCCCTCTCCGATCAGGAGTGATCCCCCCATGATGATGGCCATCGGCATGTTCATTTTCAGCTTGGAAACCTTGGCCTACCAGGAGCTCCAGCGCCAGACCGACTGGCGCCACGGCACTACCTCCCGCATCGGCACCAACCTCGCGCGTCAGTTCCTCGGCCGCGGCGAAGACGCCATCACCCTCCCCGGCGTTCTGCTGCCCGGGCTCAAGGGCACACCGCTGAGCCTGGACACCCTTCGCTACATGGCCGACAGCGGCAAGGCCTGGCCGCTGGTCGAAGGCACGGGGCGCGTGCTGGGGCTGTGGGTGATCGAGAGCATCAGCGAAACCCGCACGCTGTTCTTCCGCGACGGCGCTGCGCGGCGGATCGAGTTCAGCATCGCCCTCAAACGCATCGACGACGGCCGCGTCGACCTGATCGGCAGCCTGCTGGGCGCGGCGGGCGATGTGCTCAGGCGCGCCCTGTGAGCTGGCCAGACCTGGGCGCCTACCCGGTGCCCATCTGCCGCCTGCTGGTGGAAGGGCGGGACATTACCTCGACGCTGATGCCGCGCCTGGTCAGCCTGCAGCTGACGGACAACCGCGGGCTTGAGGCCGACCAGCTGGACGTGACCCTGTCCGACCACGACGGCGCCCTGGTCATCCCACCCCACGGCGCCAAGCTGCAACTGTGGCTGGGGTGGAGCGACAGCGGCCTGATCGACAAAGGTGTGTACGTGGTCGACGAGACCGAGCACAGCGGCGCCCCGGACGTGTTGAGCATTCGCGCCCGGGGCGTCGACCTGCGTGCCGGCTTCAAGGCCCACCGCGAGCGCAGCTGGCACGCCTGCACCTTGCATCAGGTCCTGCAGGACATCGCCACGGCCTACGGATTGAAAGCGGCCATTGCCCCCGTGCTGGGCGTGCAGACCATCGCGCACCTGGACCAGGCCAACGAATCGGATGCCAACCTGCTGACCCGCCTGGGCCAGGCCTACGACGCGCTGGCCACCGTCAAGGCCGACCGCCTGCTGTTCATGCCGATCGGTGCCGCCACCAGCGTCAGCGGCGTGGCCCTGCCGCACATCACTCTCACCCGCCTGGACGGCGATCAGCACCGCTACCTGCAGGCCGATCGCGACAGCTACAGCGGCGTGCGCGCCTACTACTACGACGCCAACAGTGCCGAAAAGAAGCAAGCCATCGCGGGCCAGGGCGACAACTACAAGGACTTGCGCCACACCTACGCCGACCGTGACAGCGCCCTGGCGGCCGCGCGCGCGGAACTGCAACGCCTGCAACGCGGCTCGGCCACGCTCAGCTACACCCTGGCCAAGGGCCGCCCGGAACTGATCCCCGAGCTGACCTATTCACTGCTGGGCGTGAAGGACGAAATCGGCGCGATCGTCTGGCTCGGCGGCAACGTCTCCCACGACTTCAGCAGCGATGCGTTCGTCACGCGCCTGGAACTGGAGTCGAAGCTGCCCGACGGCGAAGAGATCGCGGAGCTGGCCACCGATGAGGGCACGTATACGGGAGTGGTGGCGTACTACCAAGATGAACGCGGAGGGCAGAAGTCGGTGACCCAGGGCGATCAGACGAAGGCGAAGCGCTTGGTGCAGTTGTATGCCAACAAGGGCAGTGCTGTACGGGCGGTTCAGCGCGAGTTCGGGCGTTTGAAGATGTGAGCGGAGGAAGGCGTTACGAGAAAGCACGCGAGGCTGTGTGAACAGCCTCGCGTTGCGGGGCTTAGACTGGCTCGGCGTAGAACCAGGTGCCAAGCGTCCCCATCTTGTGGGCACTCAGGCGAATGTTACCGAACTGGACTGGTTTGTCCTCAAGCAGCAAAGGTAGCTTCTTCATTACTTCTCCCACCGACGCCCCAGGAACGGCCGCACTAAGGGCTACGCTGGTCAGGAGGATGATTTCGAAGCCGGAGGCATGGGTGCCATCCCCTGTTCCGACGACGGTGATGGCGTTGATCTGACCGCTATGTTTGTCCAGGCTCAAACTGATGCCAACCAGCGGGCTGAGCATAATGGAACGTGAGTCGTTTACCTCGCCTCGTTTGACCGGCTCGGCCTCGATTTGGCTTGTGTGCTCCGCCTTTTTCAGCGTTTGCTTAAGTCGCTCGAGGTATCGCTTGTCGTCGAAACCGAAAGTCTTGCTGGCAGCCGGAGGTGATGCAGGCACGGGGTCGGGCGCCGTGTCCTCGGCAACGGCCTCCACGGCTGCTGGCGTCGAAACATCGCTGGTTTCCCCAGTCTGCCGCGCCTCGATCAAGCCCACCCCCAGCGCCAGCACCACCACGAAAAACCCCGCAGCGGTCCCCAAGGTGCCGCTCACCAACTGACTCATCACCCAACCCCAGGCCCGCTTGCGATACATCCGGTACAGCTGTACCCAGACCACACCCCAGACGATCAATGCCGCCATAAAAACTACAAAGTCCATATTGTCTCCACGGCTGCCTCTGCGGGCAGACCCTCATTGATAACGCTCGATGACGCGCGAGCCTTCATTTGCGACCTGTGTGCGCAAACGCAGCAGCAATACGCTGGCGATCTCGCCCGTGGAATCAGCGATTTCCCACGTTGACGTACGAGTGTGCAGCGAGATCTGTAAGGGCTTTGAGTGGTGAGGTGTAAGACGCTTACAACCCACACGTTCCAAAAAACGCGGGCGGTGAGCTACCAGAGGCGATCAGCCTTGGGCTGAGGAGCCGTTCAGTCGATTTTTCGTGGTTTCGACGCGGCGACGAGCGCTTGAGCGAAGCGAAGCATATCGCGGCGCTGCTGCTCATCCAGCTGACGTAACAGCGCCTGGATCCGGCGCTCAAAAGCGATAGGGTTGGCTGACATGCTGAGTCTCCATTCCATTCTGTCGAAAGCCCTTGCCACAACGGCAAGCGGTTCGCTGGAAGGCCCGCAGCTTGAATACGCTGTCACGCAGACTGGCCGTATGACAGCTCAAATTGAGATGGACTGTTTCAAAGCATTTATCGCCTGCTCCCTGAGGGCATGACAATCCTTGCTACTGCTCGTCACCCGCCGACGGCAGCGCAGCCAGTGCCAACACCAGCCGAACCACTGCTGCCTTGTCTGCAGTGTCGAGTCGACGGAAATGCTCCAGGACCATGCGCTCGTCATCAGCCAAATGGCTCGCCGCGGCAAGTCGACTTCCGGTCAACACGTAGTGGATATCCACACCCACCTCAGCAACAGCCAGCAAATAAGCCGTGTCCGGATTCTGCTTGCCCCGCTCGTAGTTGCCTTGGGAATTGCGTTTTACCCCGCCCGCATCAGCCATTTCGTTCTGATTCAGCGTGAGCCGCTCACGTTCCTCTCGGAGCCGATCGCCCAAATTCTTTTCCAAGGAAACTCCAAAAGCACGTTTTTTTGGCACTCAAGACTTTACAAGAACAAAATCTTGGTCATAATGATGTGACTGAACAACACGATTCAACACGCGGGAACACTATGCCAACCCTTCTGACTACTGAGCAAGCCCGCGCGGCGCTTGACCGCCATGGCACCAGCATCGCCGAGTTTTGCCGCGAGCATCAGCTGAACAAAAATATGGTCAGTGACCTGCTTAACGGCAGAAAGAAGGGCCGTCGCGGTGAGGCTCATCGCGCGGCTGTGCTACTGGGCATCAAAGACGGGGTAATAACAAAATAATGGCCTCCAAACGAATAGCCAACCAGAGCCTCACCCGGCCGGTCCTAGAAACCCGTCGCCAAGTCGTCAGTGCAGTAATCTGCGCCTACCCCGGCGGCCGCGAGTGCGCCGCCGCCCGCCTTGGCCTGCCGTTGAAGAAATTCGACAACCACGCCTACGAAAGCGCCGGCAGCCGCCCGCTGACCGACGAGCAGATCCTGCTGCTCGAGCACGAAGCAGGCACCCATCACCTGGCCGACTACATCACCGCCCTGTACCGCGGCGTCTTCGTGGCCCTGGCAGATCCGGAAGAACTGGACAACCTGGACCTCTACGCCCGCTCGGTGAAGACCGCCGCCAAACGCGGCGCCGTCGATGCCATGCTCGCCGAGGCCCTGAAAGACGGTGCAATCGACGCCCGGGAGATCGAGCAGATCCTCGCGGCCCACCGCGCCCACGTGGCCGCGCGGCATGAAGAAATCAATGCAGTGATCACCCTGCATCGGCAATGAACATGGACCTTGCAAGCGGCGCCGGCACGAAGGCTCGGCGGGGAGAATTATGAGTACCTACAAGCTGGTGTGCCCCCATTGCGGCGGCGTCCTGCGCATCCGAACCAGCGTGGGACAACACATTTTCCTGCGCACCGCCTACCTGCAGTGCTGCACCGTGGCCTGCGGCGCAACCTTCCGCGGCCAGTTCGAAATCACCCACGAAATGAGCCCCTCAGGCATGCCCAACCCCACGGTGCAACTGCCGGTGGCCCCGCAATCCGTGCGCCGCGAATCGATGCGCAAGGACGATGAAACACAGATGGATCTACTCGACCTGGAGAATGCGTCATGAACAGCCCTACCCAAGCCATCGAATACCGCGAAGCCATGCAAGGCGCCGCGCTCGCTTTCCTGCAACGCCACGACAACGAACACCTGGGCAACGACCAGACGTTGTTCAACCGGGCGGTCAGCCACCTGAACCTGAGCCTGGGCGTGCCGGCCTACTTGGCTGAACAGTTGGCTGCCAGCGCCTACGTCGACCTTCGCAACACGCCCAACCATCCCTACATCGACCTCAAGCACAGCACCAACCAGGCAGCGGTGCTCAAGGATCCGCGCACCGGCAAGGCCTACGTCGTGTCCGTCGAATCGATCCTGCAGCACCTGACCGACCACCACGCTCACACGCTTCCCTCTCGCACCGCTTAACCACCTGACAACACCACCACCCACCGCCCGTGGGTTTGGGTGAACTGCGCTTCAAATCCGGGATAAGGCCATGAAAAACGCACTGTCGATTCACATGGAAATGCCGCCAGCTCTGGCCAATGCACTGCAGCAAGAACTGCGCGAGCGTCTGCGCATGGCTGTCCAGGAGCGGTGGTACGCCGACGAATTTCGGTTGATCCCGGACGGCTTCCGCGCCGGCGCAATCCTCACGGCCTACCCCGCCCTGGCGGCTCAGAAAAAGACACTCGGCGCGCTTCAAGCGGCCATTAAAGAGCAGGCGTAACCATGGAAGACCGCATCCGGGCCGAAGTACTGACCCGATTGGAACGCGACTACGGTTTGCGTCATCGCACCGGCACCCACTACCTGCGCGGCGGCGAATGCCCGGCGTGTGGCAAGAAGGAGCTCTACTCCCACGTCGAGAAGCCGTACTTCATCAAATGCGGCCGCGAGAGCAAGTGCGGCCAGCAGTGGCACGTCAAAGAACTGTACGGCGACCTGTTCGACGACTGGAGCAAGCGTGCCCCATCTACCCATGAAGATCCGATGGCCACCGCGCGTGCGTACCTGGAGTTCGCCCGGGGCTTTCGCTTCGACCTGGTGCAAGGCACGTTCACCCAGGAACACTTCTACGACCCTGACCTGGAAATAGGCTCAGCGACGGTACGCTTCGCTCTGCCCAATGGCAGCTACTGGGAACGTCTCATCGACAAACCCCAGCGTTTCGGCAAGAAGAAAGCCCGCTTCACCAAGGGCGGCGGCGCCAAGGGGCACTGGTGGTGCCATCCCCGCGTCGACCTGCAGCAGTCGTCGGAGATCTGGATCGTGGAGGGGGTCTTCGATGCCATCGCCCTGATTCATCAAGACATCGATGCCGTCGCAGCCATGTCGTCGAACCTGTTCCCCGAACAATCCCTGCGCGCCTTGGCCACCGAACGCGCCGGCAGCCTGCCCAAACTGGTCTGGGCCCTGGACAACGAACCCGGCGCCCATCGCTACACCCGCAAATGGGTGGCCATGGCCAAGGCCATGGGTTTCACCTGCGAGGCGGCACAGATCCCACAGCGCGACGGTCGCAAAGTCGACTGGAACGACCTGCACCAACGCTGGGGTTTCATCGAAGACGCGGACACCCGCCAGCGGCGGATCGACGCCGACCTGGAGGAAGCCCGCCACCTCGGGTCGCTGCTGATCGCCGAAAGCGCCTCCGAAAAAGCCATGCTCATGTACACCTGGCGTGAGCGCGAAGAATTTCACTTCGGCTTCGACTCCCGGCTGTACTGGTGGAAGCTGGACATCAGCAAGTTCAACAACGCCATGCAGGCGCTGGAAACCAGCGAGAATCACGAAGAGCAGCTGCTCAACGAAAAGGCCAAGCGCGAGAAGGCACTGCGCATGTCCGGCTGCGTGGTCGAGATCGCCAACTGCTACCCGCGTGCCCTGTACTTCCAGCGCAACGAAATCACCGACGAGTCCTGGTACTTCTTCCGCGTGGACTTTCCGCACGACGGTGGTTCGGTGAAAAACACCTTCACCGGTGGCCAGGTCGCCGCCGCCAGCGAGTTCAAGAAACGCCTGCTCGGCATGGCAGCCGGCGCGGTATTCACCGGCAGCGGGCAGCAGCTGGACAAGATCATGAAAGACCAGCTGTTCGGGATCAAAACCGTGCAGACCATCGACTACGTCGGCTACAGCAAGGAATACGGCTGCTACGTGTTCGGCGACCTGGCGGTGAAGGACGGCCAAGTGATCGAGGTCAACGAAGAGGAATTCTTCGAGTTCGGCAAGCTGCGCCTGAAGACCCTGCAGAGGGGCATCAGCATCCGCCTCGAGCGCGATGCCAAACAGTACAGCGAGCAGTGGCTGGAACTGCTGTGGCAGTGCTTCGGGGCTCAGGGCGTCGTTGCCCTGACCTTCTGGTTCGGCTCGCTGTTCGCCGAGCAGATCCGCGCCCGCTATCAGTCATTCCCGTTTCTGGAAGCCACGGGCGAGGCCGGCGCCGGCAAGACCACCTTGCTCAACCTGCTGTGGAAGCTGCTCGGCCGAACCGGGTATGAGGGCTTCGACCCGTCCAAGTCGACCAAGGCCGGCCGTAGCCGCCTGATGGGCCAGGTGTCGGGCATGCCGGTCGTGCTGCTGGAGTCCGATCGCAGTGGTGACGACAAATCCCACGCCAAGAACTTCGAATGGGACGAACTCAAGGACTATTTCGGTGGCGGCACGCTGGCCACCAAAGGCGTGAAGACCGCCGGCAACGAAACCTACGAGCCGCCCTTCCGGGGCACCATCGCGATCAGCCAGAACGCGCCCGTGGTCGCCTCCGAAGCGATCATGACGCGCATCGTCAAGCTGCACTTCGTTCGGCCCACCGTCACCCCGGCCAGCCGTGCAGCTGCAGATCGATTGACCGCCCTGGACGGCCACCAGTTGAGCCACTTCCTGCTCAAGGCCGTTCGCCAGGAAGGCCTGGTCATGGAAACCATGGCCGCCCGCATGCCCTATCACGAAGGCAAACTGCGCCGCCTGCACACCCACTGCATCGCCTGCGAAGCGCAGTTTCCGGCCCATAACGACCATGCCAGCTGCCAGGCCTGCGGCAATCAGTTGCGCGGCTACCTGCGTGTTGAGCGGATCGTCAAGAACCATGCCCAACTGCTCAGCCTTCTGGACAGCTTGCGCGAGATCGTGCCACTTGCCGACGTCCAGGTCAGCGCAGTGCAGCGCTGCATCGTGTCGATGGCCATCGAGCGCCAAGCCTCGATCAGCGCCGACCACCCCGTGGTCGCCGAATTCTGGGAAGTCTACGACTACCTGCAGAGCCTGGATGCCGACGGCCCTGTGGTGAACCACAGCAAGAACGACAAGCTCATCGCCATCAACCTCAACGAGTTCGCCGAACGTGCAGCCGAGCATCGCCAGAAGCTGGCCGACGTCGCCGAATTGCGCGACCGCCTGCGTGAGTCACGCACCTACAAGTTCATCGAATCGAACCGAGCGGTGGCCAGCGCCGTACGCGCCTACCAGGCCACCCGACACAACGCCATCACGACCAAGTCGCCGACTGTGAAGTGTTGGATGTTCCAGGCGTAGGACGCTCGTCCGCGCCGATTACCACCAAAGGAGAGAACCATGATCGATACCGAAAAACAGCAGCTCGAGCAGCAGTTGAACATCCGCACTTTCAAAGACGCGATGTCTCGAAAAATCGCTCCCCAAAATCTGGGACACGACGGCAACCGGTTTGAAAACGCCACGGTCCAGCTGGTGTTTGAAAGCTACCTGGAAGGCGCACGGCCCAACCCAGCGCGGGTCCTGGGCCAGCAGCTTTATGCGGAGATCCTGCCGGATAGCAAATACGCCTCACAGATCGGCTGGATGCAGCTTCGTAACGCCTATCCCTTCGCGATCCGATTCGAGCCGGACGCATCAGGCTATGTGGTGAAAGGAGGTGTTGGCGGATGCTACCGGCTTAAAGACGTTGTGTTGATGTTCAAACACAACGGGGAGTTTCACCGAATCAACTGACGCCGGCGTACTCCGGCAAACGAAAGGATGTCGAGGAGTTGCACCTCCCCGACACCAACCACTGAAAGGAGCGGAACCATGCAAGCACAGCACTTCATCAGCAGCGAAACCAAGGCTACCACACCGCCCGACCTCCACGCCCGCCACCTTGTGGCCGTGCGTATCGTCGGCACCGCGATCTTCGAGTACCAGGTGCGCAAAACGCCTGCTGCCCGGATCCACCTCGAGTCGGTGGCCAGCATGGCTCAAGCCCAGGGCGATCTGACCTACTTCGACGCCCTGGTAGTCGCCCACGTGTTGGGCACTTACACCCACTCCGCCAAGCAGCACCAGGAGATGAGCCATGCATGAGCCACTCCCCCCGCGCACCCGTCCACCACTGGCCGTCATGCGTCTGCAGCTGACGAATCGTTGCGACATATGCGGCAAGTCTCGCTCGACCCGCAAACACCAGAAATGCAGCCGGATCCGCCAGGCGCGCAAAACACTGGAATGGGAATCTCGGCTCGCCGAGGTGGCAGCCGCTCGAATTACCTGGGAGAAACACTATGTCCGCTGAACTGACCATCAAGGTTCGCTACACCGGCCAAACGTACCTGGCCAAGGTCAGCGGGGCGAAGCTATCGGCCAGCTGCACCATCAGCGCCGTCGAGTCCGCACGTGCCCTGGTCAGAAAGCTGGGCGCAGATCCGGACACCCTCGCGCATCGTGAATCACAGCCCGGCCTGGACGTATTCCACTGCACGGCGGCAGCTAGAAACTGACCAGCTCCGTTCTAATAACTGCAACCCCGGCGCAGCGCTACACTGCCCGGGGTCCTCGCTGCGAAAGAGGGCCTACCATGAACTCCCGATCGGACAACGTCCTGGCATTCGCCGACCTGCAGCGCATCACCGGCTACCAACGCCGCTCCGATGTCGAGAAATCGTTGCGCGAGCAAGGCATCCAGATCTTCCGCGGCCGCACCGGCCCGTGGACTACGCTGGATCTCATCAACCAGGCGGGGGGCATGAAGCCCAACGCAACAGACCGGTACGACGCGCACATCCTATGAGGAAAGCACGGAAGCGGAAGCACAATCCGCACATCCCCAATCACATCGACCAGGCCGCTCTTCCAGCGGCCGTTTATTTTGACCATAGAGGCTCAGGTGTCTGGTACACGCTGCGCTACGACGAAGCAGGGAAGCAGCGTCGTCGCAACGTCGCGCCTGCAGACACGACGCTGGCAGAACTACACCAGATAATGGAGCAAACCTGCGCACCAGACCGTGGCACCTTGCGCTACGTTTGCGCCCAATTTCACCTGAGCGATCGCTACAAAAAACTCAGCACCAAAACCCACCGAGACTACTGCTACTCCAGGGACGTTCTGCTGGCGATCCCGACACGTCTGGACAAGCCGTTGGGCGATCTGCTCGTAAAGAAATTCACGGCCGCCCTGGTACAGCGGATTGTCGACCGCCTGGCCGATGAAGGTACACCCTCCAAAGCCGCGCATGTGTTGCGCTACTTGCGGCGCGTCCTACAGTGGGGCCGTAACCGGGACTACCTTGATAACAACCCCGCGCAAGGCATCGAAGCGCCAGTAGAACGCAAGCGCCGCCGTCTGCCGGCACACCAAGTGATGGAGTCCTTGCTCGACCGCGCTCAGGCGTTTGGCCGCTTGGCCAGAAACGAGAAAGGTGGGTGTCCGGAATACTTGAGCTACGTGATGGAAATCGGATACCTGTGCCGCCTAAGGGGCATCGAGACCATTACCCTGACCGATGCTCATGAATTGCCCGAAGGCGTCATGACTAACCGTCGCAAGGGCAGCAGGGACAACATCGTGCGCTGGACGCCACGCTTGCGGGCCGCCTGGGAGGGCGCGAAAGCCTACCGGGCCAAGGTGTGGGCCAGCAAATCCACAGTCGTGCCGATCCGTTCGGAACGACGCTACATCATCGTGGCCAGCCACGGTGGCCCGCTCCGAAAGTCCAGCCTGGATACCGCTTGGCAACGATTCATCACTTCGGCCATCGAGGACGGCACCATCACGGCTGAGCAGCGGTTTGGCTTGCATGACCTGAAGCGGCGGGGCATTACCGATACCGTCGGCACGAGGGCGGACAAGCAGGAGGCCAGTGGGCATCGGGATGGGGCGATGATGGATGTGTATGACCTTAGCGTTCCGCTGGTTAATGCTTCGCGAACGTAGCGACGACTGTCAGACATCAGTGCGAAAACTAACAATCCGAGTTCACATGCAAAAGCCCTCAGGCGTCCATGGGACGCGAATGCCTGCGGAGCAGGCATATCTGGGGGCGGACTAACAGTTATCGCATGCTTGGAGCGTTTAGACCCTCGGACTACTCCTCGAACGAAAGAGCAGAAACGAATTGGGATAGGCGATACGCCTCATGGGGAGTCAAGTCGACAGGAAGCTCGATGGTGATAGAAAGGTCAGGCCTCAACCAAAACGTATGCTCGATCAGATCGTCTTCAACCAATACTTCATCCAAGTCGTCTTCAGCTTCAAGAGATGTTGTCGACTCCGTGCCTCTGGATGCATCTGAGACCAGGAGGGACTTCACCGACCAAACAAACCTGGACTTCCAGCCGTGTCGACCCTCGACATAACGGCCGCATCCAGCTTGTTCCAATGCTCTAAACGCCCCTATCACGTCCTGCCGACGAAAATCATGCCCATCAGATTCCAGATGCACGAGCATCCGGTGCAAAGCTGTTTCGTTCTGGTTCTTCGACCTGCCTGCAAAATGGTCGCAAATCGCTTTCACAACCGGATTTCTTGCGTAGGTAGCCTGGAGCTCTTCAATTTTCATAATAAATCCTTCTAGTAGTCACCGCTCTTTCCCTTCAAAGACATCCAGGGCGCAGCCGTAACATGCCGGCGCGCCGATTGCAGAATGCCACTTCAGCTCACTCCGAGAAACCCTCACCGCAACATCTCTGCTCCCTCCAGCTGGAGAGCAATCGTCGTGCGTGCGCATTCGGATCAGCAGACGCTTGGGCGCCGGAAATGAGAAGTCGAATCTCTGGCCACGTAATAGTGACTTCGAAGGGCAGGCATTCAGCAGCCATGGGCTACCTATCACGTAATAGAAAGCCATCTAACTCATTGAAGTTTATATATAAAGCAGCTTGCTTGTAATCAGTAGGTCCCGGGTTCGATTCCTGGTGCCGGCACCATACAAAACAAGGGCTTGCAGCGATGCAGGCCCTTTGTTTTTGTCCCGCACGTAACAAGCACGCGACCGGCTCGTGCACACCCCCTGTAGGAGCGGCCAGTGGCCGCGAAGGCGTCGGTTTAGTCACCAACGCCCTAAGCCCCTATCAAATATCCCCCTGCCCTCGTACGCAAACGCCGCGCAGAATTCCGGCGACTATGGCTTTACATGTTTGTGCGCCCTAGCCAGCCGCGCTTTGCAAGGTGGAACAAATTCGACCTCAAACGCGGCATCTGGGAAATCCCCAACACCCGCCCAGCGCTGGACGCCGTACCCTTTTCCACACTCGGTACAAAATGGCGGAGACATTCACCTTGTATCCTCATCACCGCAAGCGGTGACCTTGCTAGAGCAGATCCACAAGATCACCGGCAAATTCGACCTGGTGTTTGCCGGAGACGCCAAGCCTTGGAAATCAATGTCCGAAAATACGGTGATGCTGCGTCGAGGACGATGGGCTATGACACCAGAGTGGACATCTGCGGCCACGGCTTTCGCTCCATGGCGTGCAGCGCGCTGATCGAGTCCGGATTGTGGTCGGAGACAGCCATCGAACGGCAGATGAGTCACAAGAAACGCAACAACGTACGGGCCGCTTATACCCACAAGGCCGAGCTCCTCGAAGAGCGCCGGATGATCATGACCTGGTGGAGCCGGTTTCTGGAAGCGAACCGCGAGGACCATGTGACGCCGCATGAGTTTGCCAAGCAGTCGGGCGAGAACGTCACGCGCATTCGCGGTGCCAGGTGGGCCGAGTAGCCCGCCGGCCCACCGCTACAAACCCGCTGTGAAGTCACACGCCGCACCGCATGAAGCTCTTCCGCGCGGGTCCTTTCAAACGGGGCTGCAAAGCCGCCCCGTTTGAAAGGATCGACCTTTGAAAAATACGGCAGGCACAGCTAAGCGTTTGTGGAAAACCACCATTGTCCACCGGGTGATAGTTTTATCCACAGGCGCTAATCATCTAAAATCAGGCCGCTTGACGACCTTTGTCCACAGGCGTAAACCAGACATTGCAAGCGCTGCCGAGGCAGCAAATGTGGCCAGAAACGTGGAAGGTCACGCCTCTCGTGAGGCGGTTCATCCCGAGTACGATTCGTGTCCGGTAGTTCGTACGGTCACTACCATGTGATGGATGGCTACCTAATATCGTTGCCACTGCGGCAACCACCCTACCTTCTGCCCAGCAGCAACCTACCCGCTTGGCCATTTCGTGTGCGCCAACCCTTTGCCCGTCTCTTTCTCCAGGAAAGAGACGGGCGCTCATACCACTGCTGCAGCCCATATAGGACGTGGCTTTGCCGCAATTCTCCTCGTGACAATCGGCGTGACAAACACCGAAGTCACCAGCAACAGCGATGTAGATGATGGTGCCGCAGACCATGGATTGGACTGCATCTGGCTGACAGCCAGGCATGCCCCTGTCACCGCATAGCTGCCTTCACCCGACTCAGGATCTCGCGGCGCTGGTTTCGTCAGCCAACGCAGCCTCCACCCGCCCACCGGTAACGGTGCTCAGGAGGCCAGATCATGAGATGCCCATGCTCCCGGCCGTAAGGAGCCGTCAGTCCCGCGTTAGTGGACAACACCCACAGGTCGCAGGGGCCTTGATCCCTGATAACACTCAGCATTCTTGGCGGGATGACGTGGGGCGATGAACCAGGGCTGTATATATAGAGGGCAGCAGGTATGGGACTGGTCGGAAAACGGAATGGCAGGAATTTTGGCTACGGCAGGCAACTGAGCTATGCCGGGCCGATGGCGCTGAAGGACATGTTCGGCGGTGGGCATTACGGCACGGTCAAGGCGCATGCGGATCGGTGGCAGGCGTTCGTGAAGTGGTGCCGGTCGGAGGATGGGCCTGGGGTGAATGATGCACGGCGGATTGATCGGCAGGTGTTGGCTGATTACGCGGCGCACGTTCGTGGTCAGGTTGAGCGGGGTGAGCTTGCAGTCAGTACGGGGCAGAACCGTATTTCCAGTGTGAACCGGAGCATGGCTGCGCTTCGCGGTGATCAGTATGTGAAGGTGCCTAGTCCGAGCAAGGCGTTGGGGATGCAGCGCAGCGGGGTTCGGCAGTCGGTGCCGCAGGGGCAAGACCGCGAGCAGGTTAAGCAGATTGCCGATGTGCTTTGCCGCGGTCATCTGCAACGGGCGGCCGCAATTGTTCTGCTGGCGCGAGCCACCGGCATGCGCTTGCGAGAGGCCATTTTGGCTGATCTTCCTCGACTGCAGAGAGAGGCCCACCGATATGGCAAAATTAACATCCAAGATGGCACCAAGGGTGGTCGCTCGGGTGCCTCAGCGCCTCGTTGGATCTGGATGAATGATTATATTCGTGAAGCGCTCACGTACGCCGAGCAAGCCTCTCCCCTCGGCAGCGGCAACTTGCTTGCACTGAACGAAAGCTATCTAGACTTTCAACATCGGATCGTCCGCCCTGCACGGGGCATCCTTCACGCGCACCACCTCAAGGGATTTCACGAATTGCGGGCGGCCTACGCATGCGAGCGGTATGAGCAGATTACAAACCAGCTTTCGCCAATCAAAGGAGGAAGGTGCTACCAGATCGACCAACCCCTCGATCAGAAGGCACGCGCACAAATCAGCTATGAGCTGGGTCACGGTCGTATCGACGTAGTTTCTGCATACATCGGTGGCCGAACATGAGCGAACAGTTCGATATGGAGGTATTCCTGGGGGTGTCATGAGCGGATCGCAGTCGACACGTCAGCGCCATCTACACCAAGCAAAAGCCATCCAAACAGCTATTGCTGTGCGCTGGAACAGAGAAAACCCGTGGACTTGGCGGCGAAAACATCTTGCCTGGTTCTTAAGTAAGTACGTTAACCAGCGCGCAGAATCAACGCGCCATTACTACATTTTGACGATAACCTTAATCACGCTTCGCCTAGGGAAGTCTTGGAAATTCAAAAACATTAGCAAAGCCAGCCACTCACAATAGCACTTAATTTTCAAAAGTATGGAGACCATCTAGGATGGCCCCCATAACGACAGAGGGACGCACAAATAAAAACCAGAGCTATCAATTAACTACAAAGACTTTTTTAAAATCTAAACCCTCAGCGTCTAAATTATATTTTTTAAATTTATATTGCATATAAGCCGACATTTCATCTTCGTGCGTGGAAAGAATTATTTGTCTATCTGAAAATTCAGCCCTTAACAAATCAACAAAACCAGCGACATTTATATCGTCTAGAGTTTGAACAGGATCATCAATTAACAAAATAGCGTTCCTTGCGTACCTCTTATTTAAAGCAAGCGTAAACGAAAGCACCAATGAAGAAAGCTGCCCTGAACTCATAGAGAATATTACGTCATGCAATTTTTTCGGATTCTCCCGAAATGACAGATTTTTACCATCTGTTTCGATAAAAATCCCAAGCCCGCTTTGAAAGTTTTGCAAAAGCCGCCCAGAATATATGTGAAATAGCACTTCGATGCCTTTAGCAATTGACGCCACATAAGAATTTAAATTCTCATTATAAATATCCCTGAGCTTATTTAGAGCCTTATCCATGTAAATGGCTTTCTTGTAAGTATCTTCCGCCACGCCATAGGATTTTTCCTTATCCTTGATGTCGCTGTAAATACTTCTATTATAAGCAGCTTTTACATAGGAGATTTTTCTATCAATCGAATCCAACTCTAGGCTTAAAGCCGAGTTATCATCCTCCAAAAATACTTGCTCAAAAATTTCTTGAAAATCTTCATCAATAGCATCATGATCGACAACGCGATACAAAGCACTAACAACCTCTCCAATTTTATTAACACCCAAAGACTCTTGCAAGTTAAAGGTTGTACAGTAGAAAGGTGTTAAATCAACACCATAAGATAAGTATGCCCGCACCAGCTTACGCAAATACGAGACCTGCTCCTCGCGGAGCGAGGCAATTTTTTTCTTATAATCTATAGAGTCTTTATGGATAGCAGCGTGTTCTATTATAATTCGGCAAATAGGACCTAAGAATTTACTTTCAAATCGCTCTATGTTTCGCTTCAGCGCTTCGCCATTAATATCGACAAGGGTCTCTAGAGCTAACTTTTGGGATTCCATGTGGCGCAGTAATTCATCGTACGATTTCCAGTCATAACCACATGCAGGACAGCTGGCATCGTCATGACTAATATGTTCAGATGAGTACTTGGATACAAATAAATCTCGAGCAGACTTCAAGTCATTATAAGCAAGCTCGATGGAATTTGAGTTTTCAACAACTAACTTTATTTCAGCAACAGCCTGTGAAAAATCATTATAACTCAATTCAAAACCAAAACCATCAAACACATCAGGTTCAAATTCTAAATCTTCTTTTAAAGCCGAAGGAATCCCGCTTTCAAATTTACTTAAAAAATCCACACCTAAGTCAAAAAGAGCGACATCATCTTTATATATTGCGATCGAATCCAGACGACCACCAAACCTCAGTAGACTTTCAAGCGCTTCCTGCTTCGGCTTTAGGACTTTATCAATCCTAGAGTTATATTTGAAACTGATAAAATTATCTACTTTCTCTGTAAATTTCCTAAGCCTATTTAATGTCCCTTCATCGCCTATCCATGTAGCTATAACTGACGATTTGACTGCGATATCTTCATGGTCCCAAGGTTGATGAGTAGTGAAGATTAACCTTTGATAAGGTTCAATTACATTTTCAGCCCCAACACTAACAGAGCGATGCAATTGCTCAATCTCTGCTTTGCGCGAAATTAAGTCCTCCTTTTTCGCAGCTGTCTTTAGGCTGGCGACCAACTCTTTTGCACTATCAATTTTTTTTATTTTTTCTCTGTAGTCCCCCACATCAAACAAATGATCAATTTTCTGCTGCTTAGTCGAAGCTTTACTTTTTAAAATTGCCGTATTATCTTCTTGCTCAACATAATGAAAAAGCTTGAAATCTCGAAGATACCCGGCCCCAAGTATTGCACCTAAGAAGGACTCCTCGTCCTGAACCAACCGCCCCTCGTCATCTATACTGGTCAACTCATAGAGCTTAAACAGCTTTAATCCAAGCCCCTTCCCTTTATCCAGCTTATCTTTACTCGCGCTTCTTTTTAAATAGAACAGTCCTTGACTGGTTTCAATCTCCGCCACAATTGAAATCTCAGCCCCTGCAACTGCTTGATCATTGACTATTGGGCTTCCTAAAGCTATCGATCGCTTATCAACTACGGAGCTTTCTAAATTATTGTAGCGACTAATATCGCCGGTCAGAAGAAACTCTACAGCATCAAAAAAAGAGGTTTTACCAAACCCATTAGGCCCATCCAAGACTGCCAGATTACAACTACCAATCTCAAACTTATGACTCGCAAATGCTTTGAAATTACTTAAAACAATCTTCTTAATATTTAACTTCATGGCCGGCCTCAGCTATCTTATCAACCAAATCTTTCAATAGAGACTCGGCGCTATCATACCCGTTAATATTCGAAGTAAGCACGCTGGACTCAATAAACGATAATAGTTCCGGCTGTTTCGTGCTTCTAATTTTTTCGACATGTCGAGTATAAAGTCCTTCTATATCCGCCGGCTCACCTTCTCCGATATCTATGAACCCAAGCTTTATGACTATCCTATAAAGTAACTCCTCCCAGCCTTCACTGCCCAAAGATTCTTTATAACTGGAAAAAACATCAGGATTATTTACCGATTTCAAAATTAAATCTGCAACATTATCCTTTCCGAGTTTGTCATTGAGGCTAGCTATCTCGGTAGCTGTATGGTAAAGCACATGCTTTTTGAAAAAAAATAAATCCTCCTCCGTAGCATGAACCTCAGAGATAATTTTATCGGTGATTTTTTCTACAGGCCAAATGCAAATTAGGCTCGTATTTTTCTCAACCGCAGGGTTCCGGTATATCTCTTGGCATTTAGTCAACCAGGAATGCTGGTTCTCAATTACAGCTTGCGGCGAGGACTCTACCACCAGCCAGTAGGCTTCCTTACTAACATCGTCCGGCACGAACAGGCTAAACTCTTCAGTCAACGTCTCTGAGTAACTATGCCTAGAGAATAATTCAGTTAAGAGTTGCTTCATTTCTTAATCCCGTCTGGCAAATTAGCAATAGACACTAACGCCACATCTTTAAATTTATTAAATTTAGTATGATCATGAAGTGCGCCACCTCGCGGCCCAACATTCGCGACCGAAAATATAGAATCCGCATCTATGTCAGTGGTTATCAACGTTCCACTTTCATAGAGAAATTCAACATCATGCTTTAAAGAGTTATCGATAATTTTTTTACAAATAGCACCGGCACTCTTCTTGCCCTGGTGAATTGCTGTCGGGTAGTAACTGTACCCAGAAAACTCCCAGAAAAAACCTGCATTCCGCGTCCCATCATTGAAGTCAGGCTCAACTAAATCATCGAAAATTCTAAATAGTCCATACTGAAGATCATCAGAGTTTACAGACTCATCCTTGTACTCCGCCAAGGAGTTAAACCGTCCTTTTTTACTAGGCAAGATTGAGCGCATGAAGACTTTGAGTTTTTCGACATCAAATCTATTAATCCTAGCAACGCACTTCGCTAATTTATCTGAACCTTTACTTTCCAAGTCGTTTTCATCGCAAAAATGGGAATAGTAATTTCCAATATCTTTAATTATCACCGAGAAAAAATAACTTTCACAAAGTATGGCAGAGGTTAACTCGACAGATAGAATATCGAAAAAATCCACAAACCTAATTTTCTCTCTATTAGCAACCTGACGCTGAACTGCCCCTTTGGAAAATTGGATTTCTGCATGCATAGATATTATCTTGCTTACGATAATATCTTCTAAAAGATTTCTAGACCACTGTAAATAGTCCGGCACAGTTTTATGCTTTGCGCCCGACTCATATTTAATATAAAATTCGCATATGAGACTTTCCAATAGCGAGTCAACTTCTGACAAAGCACAATAACTTTCAGTTAGTGCATCTTTTTTGTAATTATAGAAAATTGCAGGTGAGTAGACACTACTGAAATCAGCGGGAAGGACAATGTCCTTGGAAACATGGAATAAGACCTTACATCCAGGATATGCCTTTGACTTTTTGACTTGTTCGCTTATCGCCTCGGAATAAGCTGAAAAGTCATCGCTTTTATACGCTTTAACTTGATGCATGGACTGACACACACCATCTAACAAGATGGCAAAATCATCAATACTATCAAGCTGCAATAGTAATTTTTTACTATCAGTTAAATTCTCCAACATTAAACTAAGGCAGTGATACAGCGCAATTTTTCCTTGGTATATATACCCACCCCACGTCGCAACCGCTGTATGAGGCAAGTTTGCTTCGACACTATTTTTCGCCATAACTCTAAACCTTAAATCTCAGATTCAAATACCTGCGACTTCAAATTAACATGTAATTATATTTCGGCCGGCGCAACTGGACCGTAATCACGTAGCAGTCATGTGATATTTCAAATATTATATACTTGTATTTTCATCCAAGGCCGGAACTTAAAAACTGACCGTAGCACCGTCTGGCGACCCAATAATATTTATAAGACTGATCGAATATATTTTTGGAAAGGGTGATTTCACTTTGGCTATCCATGGCCAGGCTCCCACATGATGATGACGGCGCAATGCCACTACAGACACTACCGCTTAGTGCCTAAACAGTAAAGGACCGAAGGAGAGAATGGCGACTGACGCGCTGAAAAAGGCTTATGGAGCGACGCACAAGAGGCCCGGATCCAGCCCTCTAGGCGAGAAAAGCCTCGCGCGCAAATTCGCTGTGAACGGCCATGGGCGAGTTGATGTGTTATAGGTGACACTAGGAAATATAGAACTGATAACAAATTGAGGGTATTTCAAGAGGTATAAATTAACGCGAAAAAATAAAAAATTCTATTAAAACAATCACTTATTCAACGGTTCGACTCCTGGTGCCGCACCCCACTTGATAAAACCTCAGCGAAAACGCAAATCACACATCACCCCAACCGCCCCAACCACTCTTCATACCGCCCCGGCCACTCTCCAGTCGCCGTCCCCCTCCTCCCCAACCCAAACCCATGCCCACCTGTCGCATACCGATGCATCTCCACAGCCACCCCACGCTGCTGACACGCCGCAGCCATGATCAGCGTATTGTGCGGATCCACCACCGAGTCATCCTCCGCCTGCACTAAAAATTCGGGCGGTGTACTCCCCGTCACCCGATTCTGCACAGACCACTCAGCCTCTTCTTGCATCGACGCGTCCGGCCCTACCAATACCTTGTGAGTCGAGGTATGTGTATAAGGCCGCTCCAACGTGATAGGTGGATAGATCAACGCTGCTCCCTGAGCCACGGCGGATATCGAGTCAATGCTGTCATGCACTGCATAGGTCTGAGAATCGCCAAGCGTCGCGGTCATACCCATCAGATGTCCACCGGCTGAAAAACCCAGTAGCGAGACGTGGCTTTCCCGGCTGCGGACTATGCGTAGCGCGCGCTGCGCATCTTGCAGTGCGACGATGTTGCCGGCGTTCCAGCCTTCACTCGGCAAGCGGTAGGCCAGCACGTACGCGGTGTACCCGCGCTCCGTGAGCCAATCCGCCAAGGGCCATCCCTCGATCCCCAGCTCAATTCGTTTGTACCCGCCACCGGCAGCGACAATCACCGCTTTTCCGTTGGGTTTGACGGGTCTGAAGATCTGTAGGTATGGACGGGTGACGTTGCTTAGCGAGCCATGGGATGTGAGCAGGTGGTTGCCCGAGGGTCCGCCTCCCCCTGGCGGGACGTCGCTCCACAGCTGGACTGTTTCACTGTTGGCCGTTGGATCTTTGGCCTGAATGGCCGCTACTTTCAACATCAGCACTGCCGTGCCGGCGCCTAGAATGAAATTGCGGCGATTCATGAAAGCTCACTCGGTCTATGAACAAGGGTTTTGCATTTCCAGCCTGGGGGCTTGTCTGGTGCGTTAGAAACACTACCTCAAATTTCACCAACCTACCTGCTCCGGAAAGTTATTCCTGCAGCGATGTATCGGCGCTCGATTCCTGATCCGCACCGTAGGCGATGAACCCAATGTTCAGTTGATCATCAAACTCAAGCCAGGCGCGGCTGACAAGCGTACCAACGGCAGCTATGCCTACTGATTCCCTACGGACCTGAACACATGAATCCAACCTTTAAAAAACTGTTCCTGAGCCCTTCGTCCTGGTTGTTGGGCAGCGCGATTCTGGTCGCAGGTTCTGCCAGCGCAGCCACTGCAGCGGCGCCTGTCCGGCAAGTGGTCACCGATCCGGCGTTCAGCCAGTTGGTCGACGCCAAGGCCCGGGTCGAGCTGCTCACCGATCAGGCGAAGTGGGCCGAGGGGCCGCTGTGTCTGCAGGATGGTCGTTTGATATGGAGCGATATCAAGGCGAACAAGGTCAGCGGTTGGCAAGCGAAGGATGGCGTATCGACCTGGCTGGAACCGGCCGACTTCCAGAACGGGCATACGCTGGATGCGCAGGGCCGTGTGGTCGCGGCGTCTCACGGCAAGCGCGGTATCGTGCGGCAGGAGGCCAATGGTGAGTGGCGGACCTTGGTCGACACGTACCAGGGCAAGCGGTTGAACAGCCCGAACGATGTGGTGGCCGATAACAGCGGCACGCTCTGGTTTACCGACCCTACCTTCGGGGTGCTGAGCAAAAGCGAAGGCTATGGCGGCACACCCGAGCAGGGTGGGGAGTTCGTCTATCGCTATGTGCTCGAGACCGGTGAGATCACCCGTCTCGAGACGCCAGAAGTGCATTCACCCAACGGGCTGGCCTTCTCGCCGGATCAACAGCTGTTGTATGTGGCCGACTCGCAAATGGCCCATGACTTCAGCAACAAGATGCTGGCTCACCGCATCATGGTCTATCAGGTCCGCGACGGTCGTTTGAGCAACGGCAAGGTCTTTGCCGAGATCGAATCCGGCATTCCCGACGGCATCAAGGTGGATGCGCTTGGCAACGTCTGGAGCAGCAGCAAGGAAGAGATCGAGGTCTTTTCCGCAGCCGGCAAGTCGCTGGGCAAACTGTTGGTAAGCGCGAGCGATACCAGCAACCTGACGTTCTGCTCGGATGAACAAGGCAGTTGGGCCTATATCACCGCTGCCAACAAGGTGCTCCGCGTGCAAGTGGCGAAGGGGGTTACCGGGCGCTAGGCCAATGGCGAGGAGCGGGTGGTGACAACTCTAAGGCTATAGGTCATCCAGCGAAACATTGACTCGCTGAGGATTCGCCAACCGTTCCCGCATCGTTTCAAGCAAGGCTTCATCGTCCTCGGTGATCAAAACGGACTTGAAGGGCAACTGGCCGCGCTCCGCCATGTACTGCAGGGTTTGGCGTATGAGTTCACACGTCTGCCCCCCTCACTTGCAAAACGGATCATCCCAAAACGGGCGCTCGATCTCCTTATAGATATCCGCCCGGCTCAAGCCCAGGTCCTTGAGCCCGGCGTCACTCATCTGCTCCAGTTGATGCCGTTGCCGGGCCAGTTCATACCAGCGCGTGATGCGCTTCCATGGATTGGCAAAAGATCTTGCTGATTCACTTTGGGTGCAGCAGCTATGCGAAGCACAGGCACTCACTGTTTGACCTTTCATCTGCACATCCTCCGGGTTGATGGCTTGATTCTCGGTTCAGGCTTAACATCAATCCAACGAATGTTTTGAATGAAGTGCATCTCAGAGATTGATCAATGTCCCACTACCAGAGCATCGATTCGGAAGTCCTGCGTACCTTCGTGGCCATCGCCGATGAAGGCGGTTTCACCAAGGCCGGTGAGCGGGTGAACCGCACCCAGTCGGCGGTGAGCATGCAGATGAAGCGGCTCGAGGAAGACGTGCTGTGTCGGCAACTGTTCGAGCGCGATGGCCGGCAGGTGAAGCTGACGGCTGAAGGGCAGATTC
>Ga0308162_1000367_pt1 | contig 49381 bp, 52 predicted proteins | sample PhySR2_FD_201370 | JGI IMG/M metagenome (GOLD analysis project Ga0308162, IMG submission 201370) | Phyllosphere microbial communities from UC Gill Tract Community Farm, Albany, California, United States - DLSLS.R2 | ecosystem: Host-associated > Plants > Phyllosphere > Unclassified | place: USA... | reverse complement strand
TTTTTGCGCTTCATCAGGCAGTTCCCCAAAGACCATGTCCGCCTCGGACACTTCACAGTGTTCAGAATCATGCACCGGAACGACTGGCAAGGTGAGGATGATTTCATCTTCAACCAGCGCCAGAAGATCGATTTCACCGAATTCGTTAACCTCAATCGGCTCGTACGCTTCCGGGAGTGCTTCAGCCTGTTCGTCGGAACGCACCGGGCTAAAACAATACGTTGTGTGAACATGCTGTACAAACGGTTTCCCGCAACGCTGGCATTCGAGCGTTACCGTCATCTTTGCATCACCGGTTAAAACGGCAAGGCGCTGGTTGTCGATAGCGAACGACATGGAGCATTCTACATCACTGTCCACACTGACTACGGATTCGGCAATACGCTCTGCCTGATCGGAAGAATAGATTCCTTCATAATCGAGGCGTTTTTGAGCCGTACGAACCGGATCAAGCATATTAACTTTGTAACGTCATAGAGTCAAAGAAAAAGGCAACCAGAGCTGCCTTTTGCCAATTATTCGCACACATTGCGGCCTGTAGTTTAAAATGGCTGGCATCGATACGCTATATCTGGTGAAAAAAATATGCCAAATCTCGTTCTCGCATCCACTTCACCCTACCGCCGAATGTTGCTGGAAAAACTGGGGATCCCTTTTGAATGTGCCGCACCGGACGTTGATGAAACACCTCAACCCGGCGAAACGCCACGTCATCTGGTTACCCGTCTGGCTCAGGAGAAGGCCCAGTCGCTAGCCGCAAATTATCCTGCTCATTTGATTATAGGCTCCGATCAGGTTTGTGTACTGGACGGTGAAATCACCGGAAAGCCCCATACCGAAGAAAAAGCCTGCCAGCAGCTGATGCGCGCCCGCGGCACCATTGTGACCTTTTATACGGGGCTTGCTCTCTACAACTCGGCCTCGGGCCACCTGCAAACCGAATGCGAGCCTTTCGACGTGCATTTCCGCCACCTCAGCGAGCAGGAGATTGTGGATTACGTGCGTCGTGAAAGGCCGCTGAACTGCGCGGGAAGCTTTAAAAGTGAAGGACTGGGCATTGCACTGTTCGACAAGCTGGACGGCCGTGACCCCAACACGCTGGTGGGATTACCGCTGATTGCGCTGTGCCAGATGTTAAGGCGCGAAGAGTATAATCCGCTGACGGTGTAACCGTTGCGGCCTGATGCCCTCACCCCGGCCCTCTCCCACAGGGAGAGGGAGAAAAACATGTAGGCCGGGTAAGCGCAGCGCCACCCGGCACGTAATCAACCGCGCAGCACTTTCAGGCAACGTTTTAACTGCTCGTCCAGCGGCGCTTCAATGCGAATAACCTCACCCGTGTTCGGATGGGTAAACTTAAGCGCCGCCGCATGCAGGAACAGACGAGACAGCCCTGTACCGGCCAGCTGCTTATCGAATTCACGATCGCCATAGCGGTCGTCAAACGCGATAGGATGCCCGGCATACTGGGTATGCACGCGGATCTGATGGGTACGGCCTGTGACCGGGCTGCAGCGAACCAGAGTCGCAAACTCATAGCGCTCTTCAACTTTAAAGCGCGTCTCAGACGGCTTGCCTTCCTGGTTCACGCGCACGATGCGCTCGCCGCTTTGCAGAATATTTTTCAGCAGCGGTGCCTGCACCACTTTTACATGCGACTGCCACTGGCCGCGCACCAGCGCCAGATAGTCTTTCTGCATCCCTTTCTCACGCAGTTGTTCGTGCAGAGAACGCAGCGCAGAACGTTTTTTCGCCACTAACAGTACGCCGGACGTGTCGCGGTCAAGGCGGTGCACCAGTTCAAGGAAACGGGCCTCAGGGCGCAGCGCACGCAGTCCTTCAATCACGCCAAAGCTCAGGCCGCTGCCGCCATGCACCGCCGTACCCGACGGTTTATTCAGCACCAGAATATGGTCATCTTCATAGAGGATCACATCGCTTAGCGCGGCCACTTTCTGCAGCTTAGGGGAAACAACCTCTTCTTCACGTTCCGCCACGCGGACCGGCGGGATACGAATTTCATCCCCTGCTTCGAGCTTATACTCTGGCTTCACGCGCTTTTTGTTAACCCGCACCTCGCCCTTACGCAGGATGCGATAAATCATGCTCTTTGGTACACCCTTAAGCTGGGTTCGCAAAAAGTTATCGATACGTTGCCCCGCGTCATCTTCGGCGATAGCAACCATTTTTACGGCTGGAGTCTCTGTTTTCATGGTTGGCGATTCTAAATATCGTCTGGCATTAGCGCCACTCATTTTTCTATGCTTATATTTACTTTTACCCGGCCTGCCCTTCGTTTCGCGCAATCGATTTGGTGGTTATTAAACCAATCACAACATTGAAGTGGAGAAACTGTGAGTAACCGGGTGATAATTGGTAAAAGTCATCTTGCTATAACCCGGCGAGCAATGGAATAATGAAGCCGTTTTCCGTGTTAAATCCAGGTTATAAAAGGATCTCAACGGAATAACCCATTTTGTCTGACCGATCATCCACGCAGCAATGGCGTAAGACGTATTGATCTTTCAGGCAGTTAGCGGGCTGCGGGTTGCAGTACTTCCCGGTATAAGGATTGTTCTCTGGAGAGTTTTACCCAGGCAATTCCCCTGATAATTGCGCTGTGTTTCCGTATGAAATACAGGCAACCGACACTCTGCGCCTCTTAAGCGAGCGACAACCGTGAGGTTGGCGACGTGAATAGACACGAGGCCATCGGTTCATACCCAGGAAAGCGTCACCTTGCCCGCAGCTTAGTCGTCAATGTAAGAATAATGAGTAAGTTTCGATGAAAAGAATGTTAATCAACGCAACTCAGCAAGAAGAGTTGCGTGTCGCCCTCGTGGATGGGCAGCGCCTGTACGATCTGGATATCGAAAGTCCTGGACACGAACAGAAAAAAGCGAACATTTACAAAGGCAAGATCACCCGCATTGAACCCAGCCTTGAAGCTGCATTTGTCGATTACGGTGCTGAGCGTCACGGTTTCCTCCCTCTCAAAGAAATTGCCCGCGAATACTTCCCTGCCAACTACAACTCCCATGGTCGTCCGAACATCAAAGATGTTCTGCGCGAAGGCCAGGAAGTTATCGTTCAGATTGATAAAGAAGAACGTGGCAATAAAGGCGCCGCGCTGACCACCTTTATCAGCCTGGCGGGGAGCTATCTGGTTCTGATGCCAAACAACCCGCGTGCGGGTGGTATCTCTCGCCGCATCGAAGGTGATGACCGTACCGAGCTGAAGGAAGCGCTGGCAAGCCTTGAGCTGCCAGACGGCATGGGACTTATCGTTCGTACCGCAGGCGTGGGCAAATCTGCCGAAGCGCTGCAATGGGACCTGAGCTTCCGTCTTAAGCACTGGGAAGCCATCCAGAAAGCAGCTGAAAGCCGCCCTGCTCCGTTCCTGATCCACCAGGAAAGCAACGTTATCGTGCGTGCCTTCCGTGACTACCTGCGTCAGGACATCGGCGAAATTCTGATTGATAACCCGAAAGTGCTTGAGCTGGCTCGCCAGCACATTGCCGCGCTGGGTCGTCCGGATTTCACCAGCAAAATCAAACTGTACACCGGTGAAATCCCGCTGTTCAGCCATTATCAGATTGAGTCGCAGATTGAGTCTGCCTTCCAGCGTGAAGTGCGACTGCCATCCGGCGGCTCTATCGTTATCGATACCACCGAAGCGCTGACCGCTATCGACATCAACTCCGCACGTGCTACGCGCGGCGGTGATATCGAAGAGACCGCGTTCAACACTAACCTTGAAGCCGCTGATGAAATCGCCCGCCAGCTCCGCCTGCGCGACCTGGGTGGCCTGATCGTTATCGACTTCATCGACATGACCCCGGTTCGTCACCAGCGCGCGGTTGAAAACCGTCTGCGTGAAGCGGTGCGTCAGGACCGTGCGCGTATCCAGATTAGCCATATTTCTCGCTTTGGCCTGCTGGAGATGTCACGCCAGCGCCTCAGCCCGTCGCTGGGTGAATCAAGCCACCACGTCTGCCCGCGCTGTTCCGGTACCGGCACCGTACGTGATAACGAATCCCTGTCTCTCTCCATTCTGCGTCTGATTGAAGAAGAAGCGCTGAAAGAGAACACCCAGGAGGTTCACGCGATTGTTCCCGTGCCAATTGCCTCCTACCTTCTGAACGAAAAACGTGCCGCGGTTAGCGCCATTGAAGCGCGTCAGGGCGGCGTACGTTGCATCATCGTGCCAAACGATCAGATGCAAACCCCGCACTACCACGTCCTGCGCGTTCGCAAAGGTGAAGAGACGTCAACGCTCAGCTACCTGCTGCCTAAGCTGCATGAAGAAGAGATGGCCCTGCCATCCGATGAAGAACCCGCCGAGCGTAAACTGCCTGAGCAGCCTGCGTTAGCCACCTTCATCATGCCGGAAGCGCCGCCGGAAGCCGCAATGGAAAAACCGGCCGCTAAACCTGCTGCGCAAAAAAGCGCGCCAGAAGTGGCGAAAGCCCAGCCGGAACAGCCGGGTCTTCTGAGCCGTATCATCGGTGCGTTGAAGAAAATGTTTGCAGGCGAAGAAGCTCAGCCGGAGCAACCAAAAGAAGCGCCGAAGCAAGCTAAGCCAGAACGTCAGCAGGATCGTCGTAAGCGTCAGAACAACCGCCGCGATCGTAATGACCGCAGTGACCGTAACGAGCGTAACGATCGTAACGAACGCAATGACCGCAACGAGCGTCGTGACAATCGTGCCGATAACAACGAAGGTCGTGAACAACGCGAGGACAACCGTCGCAACCGTCGCGAGAAGCCACAGCAGAACGTGGAAGATCGTGAAATTCGCCAGCCGACAGGTGACGAGTCTGACAAGACTAAACAGCGTGACGAGCAGCAACCTCGCCGTGAGCGCAGCCGTCGTCGTAACGACGAGAAACGCCAGGCGCAGCAGGAAGTTAAAAGCCTGAACCGCGAAGCACCGGTTGAGCAGCAGGAATCCGAGCAGGAAGAACGCACTCAGGTTATGCCGCGTCGCAAGCCACGCCAGCTCTCACAAAAAGTACGTGTTGGTGACGTACAGGCGGAAGAGGCTGTGGTTAGCGCAGTGGAAACCACTGAAATCGAAACCGGTACGCAGCTGGCGAAAGTTGACTTGCCTGCCGTGGTCGACACCAACGTTGAACAGGACGATAACACTGAAGGCCGCGATAACGCTGGTATGCCGCGTCGCTCCCGTCGTTCTCCACGCCATCTGCGTGTGAGCGGCCAGCGTCGTCGTCGCTATCGTGATGAGCGTTACCCAACGCAATCACCGATGCCGCTGACCGTAGCCTGCGCATCGCCGGAAATGGCTTCAGGTAAAGTGTGGATCCGCTATCCGGTTGCTCGTCCGGAGCAGGCTGTTGAAGAACAGGCTGTCACCGAAGAGGTTATCGCACCCGTCGCCACCGTAGAAGACGTTGCGGTGCAAGCGGCTGCCGTTGTCGAACCTCAGGTCGTTGAGCCACAGGAAGTTGAGCCTCAGGTCGTTGAACCACAGGCCGTTGAAACAGCGCCTCAGGCCGTTGACGTTGAAACCACGCACCCTGAAGTGATTGCTGCGCCGGTTGAAGCCGCACCGCAGTTCATTGCTGAAGAAGACGCGGTTGTCGCACAAGACGTCGCGCAAGACGCTGAGCCAGCAGCCACTGTCGAAGAAACCGCTGACGTGGTTGTCGAAACCGTTACTGAAGATGTGGTTCAGGACGTCGAACTTGACGTCGAGCCTGTGCGTGAAGCCGAAACCGTGGAAGAGAAAGCGCCAGAGGTGAAACCCGAGCCGGTTACCGCTGCCGTGACGCCAGCCCACGTTGCCACCGCGCCGATGACGCGTGCTCCTGCACCGGAATATGTGCCGGAAGCGCCGCGCCGCAGCGACTGGGTTCGTCCTGAGTTCCACTTTGATGGGAAAGGTTCTGCCGGTGGTCACAGTGCTACGCACCAGGCGACTGCCCCAGCAACCCGCCCACAGTCAGTTGACTAACGCGCGTTGAAGCGAAAAGCCGACCCTCGGGTCGGCTTTTTTATTGCTATTCTGCAGGCTTTGTCATGCCGGCAATGTCTGGCATAACCTGTCGGATCATCTCCAGAAAACGCCGCAAGCGCGCCGGGTAATAACGAGACCAGGGGTAAACCAGATGAACCGGCAGCGCCGCCGGTTGCCACTCCGGCAGCAGATGCACCAACCGCCCCTCCCTGATATCTTCCTGAACCGTCCAGCTTGAGACAACCGCAACGCCCAGCCCTGTTAATGCGGAATTACGCGCCACGTACAGGCTGTCCGTGCTCAGGCGCGGCGTAATGGCAATGCGCACCGGGCGATCGGATTTACCGTCATACAGCTCTACGTGGCGCTGATAGAAGGTACTGATAGCCACCCACGGAAGATGCTGCAGGTCGTCCGGAGATGAGACCGGCGGAAACTGAGCCAGCAGCGAGGGCGCGGCCACCACGCAGCGCGGCACTTCCGCCAGCAAAACCGAGACCGTGGCAGGATCCACCTCGGCCCCGACACGGATAGCACAGTCGAGGTTGTCCCCTAAAAAGTCGACCGATTTATCATTCAGCAACCATTCGACGGAGAGCTGCGGGTAGCGCTGCAAAAACGTCGTCAGGGGCTTCAGAAGCTGATCCTGACCAAAGGCATGCGGGGCCCGCACGCGCAAAACCCCGACCGGTTCGTCCTCGTTTTGCCCGACCTCATCCTCCAGCGCCAGCCAGCTATCAATCACCCGTCGTGCATGCTGATAGCAGCGTTCGCCGTCGTCGGTGAGCCGGGTCGTATGTGTGGTTCTCACCAGCAGGCGCACGCCCAGCAGCGTCTCAAGAGACTGTAGCCGTCGGCTGACGGTAGCCTGGGTTGTCGAGAGCTGGCGCGCGGCCGCCGAGAGAGACCCCGCTTCGACGATTCGCACAAAGGTGCGCATTAATTCAACCCGGTCTATACGTTCTACCCGCTTCATATTTTTATCTGCCATACGTTCAACGTATAAGCGTTTTACCACCGGGCCGTCTACCGTCGCAAGCCGTGCTGATAAAAAATAGCCGCACACGATGAATGAGGAATAGCTTATGAACACAACGACTGCCCCCCATGCGGTGAATCGCTGGGTAATTTTCATGCTGGCTCTGGGCGCGGGCTTTAGTGTCGCCGCCATTTACTACGCACAACCCTTACTGCCGCTGATCGGCGCGGACCTTCATCTGAGCATTGAGGGAATGGGCCTGGTCCCCACCCTGACCCAGGCGGGCTATGCGCTGGGGATTTTATTCCTGTTGCCCCTGGGCGACCGTCACGATCGCCGGACGTTAATTTTAATCAAAAGCGCAGCCCTGGCCCTTTTCCTGCTGGGCTGTAGCCTGACCGGGCAACTGCATTCCCTGCTGCTCGCCAGCCTGCTGATTGGCATGGCCGCCACTATGGCACAGGATATTGTCCCTGCCGCGGCGATCCTCGCCCCGGAGGGGAAACAGGGTAAAACGGTCGGCACGGTGATGACCGGCCTGCTGCTGGGGATCCTACTCTCCCGGACAGTGAGCGGTGCCGTCGGTGAAGCCTTCGGCTGGCGGGTCATGTACCAGTTGGCTGCCGCAAGCATTGCCTTTGTAGGCATTATGATGTGGGCGGTACTGCCCCGCTTTGCGGTTCACTCCACGCTCGGCTACCCCGCACTGATGCGCTCGATGGCGCACCTGTGGGGCCGCTATCCGGCGCTGCGCCGGGCAGCGATGGCCCAGGGATTCCTGTCGATTGCCTTCAGCGCCTTCTGGTCAACGCTTGCGGTCATGCTGCTCGAACGCTTCCACCTTGGCAGCGCCGTCGCCGGAGGATTTGGGATTGCCGGTGCCGCAGGCGCATTAGCCGCACCGCTGGCAGGCGGACTGGCGGATAAACTCGGGGCCGGAAAAGTCACACAGCTGGGCGCTGCCCTGGTGACCGTGTCATTTGCGCTGATGTTTTTGATGCCTGCCCTTGGGGTTTACGGCCAGCTCATCCTGATTGCCGTTTCTGCCATCGGCTTCGACCTGGGCTTGCAGTCGAGCCTGGTAGCCCATCAGAACCTGGTTTACAGCCTTGAACCGCAGGCGCGCGGACGTCTTAACGCCCTGCTGTTTACGGTGATCTTCATCGGCATGGCGCTTGGCTCAGCGCTGGGGAGTCAGGTCTATACTCTGGCGGGCTGGTCTGGCGTGGTCGCCCTGGCAACGGTGAGCGGAGCCATTGCGCTGGCTATCCGTCTGGTTGAAAGCGCGCGTACAGCCGCTTCGCCGGCGGAAGCGGCATAAAAAAATGCCCAATCCGAATCAGGATTGGGCAGTCAAAACACGCCCAGTTTCAGAACGTGCTCTAATCGGTCAGACTATTATCTGTTCAGCTGGAACAGGGACATGCCCTGCATATCGCTGAACGCTTTATAAGAGGCCTGCAGGGCCGCCTGCTGCATGGTGTACGAGGAGATCGCGGCATTCCAGTCCACATCCACCAGGTCGCTCATCTGCTGCGTTTGCCCCAGCGCGCGGTCATCGCCAAGCGCATCCAGTTTATCCAGTTCCGTCAGCTTGGTCCCCAGATCGGCACGCACGGTCAGCACGTTATCCAGCGCGTTGCTCAGACCACGGTTCGCCTGGTTAATGCTGTCCGTGAGCGCATCCATTTTGGTCTGGTCGCTTTCGGTCGGGGTGTTCAGCGCGTCGATAGCCTTATCCAGAATCTTAAACAGGTTCGTTTCAGGCGTACTGCCATCAGGCTCCGGTTTCGCATTACTGGTAAATTTGTCAAAGACCTCGGAACCGGTATGGCTGATCTGCATATTGCGCGCAGAGTCGACCTGCTGAGAGATGGCCTCAGATCCGCCGCTATAGTCGCCATTGGTCTGATCAAACGGCACGTTGTCGGTCTTATAACCGGCAAAAATATACCGCCCGTTACCGTCGGTGCTGTTCGCCAGGTTCATCAGCTGATCGCGAATACCTTTTAAATCGGTTGCCAGCGACGCCCGGTCATTGTCACTCAACGAACCGTTGCCCGCATAGACAATTTTCTCCTGCGCGGACTGGATCGCCGTGGTGACCTGGCCCAGCACGTTCTCTTCCAGAGAGACTTTTTGCGTGGCAAACGTACGTGCCAGCGCGAACTGGCTGTTCTGTGACTGTGCCTGAGACAGCACAACCGCCTGAGAGGCCGCGATCGGATCGTCGGACGGGCGGTTCACGCGCTTGCCCGAAGACATCTGTTCGCCATAGCCCAGCCAGCGGCTTTGAGAATCGGTGATGCCGCGCATGTTCTGCTCGTACATCATCTGGGTGCTAATACGCATGGATTACCTCGTCGTTAGCGAATATTGATTAACGCATCAAAAAGCGTATTGGCCGTTTGCAGCACCTGGGCATTTGCCAGGTAGTACTGCTGGTAGCGCTGCAGGTTGCCGTACTCTTCGTCAAGGTTGACGCCAGAGATAGACTGCTGCTGGTTGCTCAACTGTGTTGCAACATTGGCTTTGGTCTGGCTGCTGGTTTTCAGCGAGGCCGTCGTGCTGCCCACGGTACTGACCAGCGCCGCATAGGCATCGTTGAAGGTCTTATTGCCGCCCACCACTTTGCTGTTTTGCAGGTCAACCAGCGCCTTACCGTTACGGTTATCGCTTTCGCCGCCGTCGGCCACAGAAGCCATGGCAAGCTTAGATTCATCGCTGATCGCCAGACTCATGTTGACGATGGTGTTCACGACCGGCTTCACGGTAAAGCTGTCTTTGGTTGCAGCAGTGCCGCTGACGTTCACGGTCAGGCCATCAAAGGTCATCTTGCCGCTGGCATCCGGTGTCGCGGTGAAAGAGGTCTTGTCAGAAAGCCGCGTTACCGTCCAGTCCGTGCCGTTGAATTCGAACTTGTAGTCCGTCGCCTGCACCTTTGAACTGTCCGTTACGCTGGCGGTCATCGTTGCGCCTGGTACGGAATTATGGCTGTTGCCAACCACCGCAGGAGACCCCATGTTGAACAGCGCGCCGCCGGCAGCACCGTTAGCATCAAAACCCGCTTCGTGCTGGGTGTTCATCGCGTCCGCAAAGGCCAGCGCCAGCTGGTTGAGGGTGTTACGCGCGTTGTCCAGGTCTTCCGAACGGAACGTTAACAGCCCGCCCAGCGAACCGGTGTTAAGCAATTTTTCAGGAATTTCAACGTTGCCCGCCACGTCATCGACATATGCCACCGTGGTACGCGTAGGATCAGCACTGGATGCGACTGCTGCCAGCTGGTTCGTTTTACTGCCCTGAACCAGGCTGTAACCATTGCCGAACGAAATGTTGTAGGTGCCGCCGTCCTGAACGGAGACTTCCACCCCAACAATTTTGTTCAGCTCGCTGACCAGCTGGTCACGCTGATCGAGCAGATTGTTTGGCGATGCCCCTGCGCCCACGCCGGTCAGACGAGAAATCTGATCGTTGAGGTTCGCGATCTGCTTCGCGTAGTTATTGATCTGATCGACGCTGGTCGAAATCGCGGTGTTGACCTGAGAATCCTGGTCACGCAGGTACTGATCGTTAACCTTGAACTGGTTTACCAGCCCGTCAGCCTTGCCGAGGACCGTCTGGCGAGCAGCCGGATCTTCCGCGTTGCTGACCAGCGTCTGCAGGCTTTTAAAGAAATCCTGCAGCGTGGTGGAAATGGAGTTGGTGGTATCCGAGAGCACATCGTCAATTTTCGACATCTGCTGATAGCGCGTCGTCAGGCCGCTGCTCTGGTTTTGCGCCGCACGCAGCTGGTTAGTGATAAACGAATCGTACTCACGCTGTACGCCGGAGACATACACCCCGTTACCCACCCAGCCACCGCCGGTCAGGGTGCTGTTCGAGGCGCCCAGAATGGTGGTCTGGCGGGTATACCCTGCCACGTTGTAGCTTGAAATATTGTTACTGACGGTATTAAGTGCCGCCTGTGCAGCACTGAGGCCACTCATGGCGCTGTTAATCAAACTGGACATGGGGGTTCCTTTTAGACTTTCAGACACGCGTCCTGATGAAGGTTATCGGCAGCCTCCACCGGGACTTGAGAACTTTCAGAACAGATTTTCGATATCTGTGCTATAGGCCTTGCTGACCTTCTCACCCATCGATTTCAGCTGCTGGATCATGCTGGTGAGCTTGCGCGCGTAGTTCGGATCGGTCGCGTAGCCGGCATTCTGCAACGCCTGTGCCCCCTGCTCTGGCGTGGCGGCCTGAGTCACGGCGGTATAGCGCGGATTTCGGCTCAGCAGGCCCACATAGTCCGACAGGGCTTCAAGGTAGGAGCTGTAGACGCGGAATTTGGCTTTCACCTTCACCGCCGCACCGTTCTCGTACTCGGTGGTGGTGATCTCAGTTGTTGGCCCCTTCCAGCTGGAGGTTGCCTTCACGCCAAAGATGTTAAAGCTCGGCTCGCCATTTTCCTTACGGATCTGCCGCTGCCCCCAGCCGGACTCCAGCGCGGCCTGCGCCAGAATCAGGTGATGAGGCACGCCGCTCTGCTGGCTTGCAAGGCGTGCGGGCAGTGAAAGCTGCGCCAGGAAGTCTTTGCTGTCGCCGGTGAGCGGCTCATCGCTGGTCGGCGTTGGCTTCGGAATTGCCTTGCGCACCATCTGCGTCATGGCCTGATTCTGATAACTGGTCACCGTTTCCAGGTCGAACTTCATCGGCACCTGCGGCGGGTTCTCCGGCTGAATGCCCTGCGCGGCTTCGGTCTGTTTGACAATCATGTCGGCCAGACCGAGTCCTTTTCCGGCCGTCATCTGCTGTGCAATCTGCTGGTCATACATGCTGGTGTACAGTCGCGTTGAATCGCTGCTGAAAAGCCCGTCTTTCGGCAGGGTCTCACGCATGCTTTTCAACATCATCTGCACAAACATCCCTTCGACCTGGCGAGCCACCGGACGGATATTGCCCGCCGGATCTTTCCCGGCGCTGGTTTTCAGCTCGTTAAGCGACTGGGCATCCCAGGCGGCACTGCTCAGCAGTTTGCTATCGGTCAGCATCAGATGATTTCCAGTTTGGCACGCAGACAGCCTGCACTTTGCATCGATTGCAGAATGGACATCAGATCCATCGGCGTCGCGCCGAGCGCATTGAGGGCGCGTACCACGCTGTTGAGGTTGGCACTGGAGCGCACGCTTTGCAGCGAACCGCCGCTCTGGCGGAGATCGATCTGCGTTTGCGGCGTCACCACCGTCTGACCACCGCCAAACGGTGTGTCCGGCTGGCTGACGTTGGCGCTGCGGTTAACCGTGACCGAAAGGTTGCCCTGCGCCACGGCACAGCTGTCCAGTGACACTTCGCGGTTCATGACCACCGACCCGGTGCGCGAGTTGATAATCACTTTTGCATCTTGCACCGGCACGTTGACTTCCATATTCTGGATGTCTGCCAGCATGCGTACCTGGTTGCTGTTGCCCGTCGAGGTGCGGATCTGCACGGTACGGGCATCCAGCGCGGTGGCGCTGCCGTAGCCGCGGCTGCGGTTGATGGTGTCCGCAATCTGCTGCGCCATCGTGAAATCTTCGTTGTTCAGCTGCAGGTTAATGGTGTTGCCGGAGCCAAACTGGGTCGGCAGTTCACGTTCGATGATTGCCCCGTTGGTGATACGCCCGCCGTTAAGCTGGTTAACCTGCACGCTGCTGCCCCCCGCCGATGCACCCGCCCCGCCGACCAGGATGTTCCCCTGTGCCAGCGCATACACCTGGCTGTCGACACCTTTAAGCGGGGTCATCAGCAGCGTACCGCCGCGCAGGCTTTTGGCGTTACCCATCGACGAAACCACGACATCGATGGTCTGCCCCTGGCGCGCAAACGCCGGGAAGGAGGCGGTCACCATTACCGCCGCCACGTTTTTCAGCTGCATGTTGGTGCCAGTCGGCACGGTAATACCGAGCTGGGAGAGCATGTTGTTCAGGCTCTGGGTGGTAAAAGGCGTCTGGGTGGTCTGGTCGCCCGTCCCGTCCAGCCCCACGACCAGGCCATAGCCGATCAGTGAGTTTTCTCGCACGCCCTGTACGCTTGTGAGATCGCGAATGCGGTCGGCGTGGGCGCAGGTCGCGCCCAGAGCCAACACCATGGCGAAGAGGAATTTATACATAGGTCACCTCGCTTACATCGGCGATAAGTTAAGGAAGAAGCGCTGCAGCCAGCCCATGTTTTGCGCTTCGTTGATGTAGCCGTTGCCGACGTACTCAATGCGCGCATCCGCCACCTGAGTGGACGGCACGGTATTGGTGCCACTGATGGTGCGAGGGTTAACCACACCGGAGAAGCGGATGAACTCAGTGCCCTGATTGATCGCGATCTGCTTTTCACCCACTACGTGTAAATTGCCGTTAACCAGAACCTGGTCAACCGTGACCGTCAGCGTACCGCTGAAGGTATTGCTGGCGTTCGCGCCACCTTTACCATTAAAGGTATTGCCGCCAGACGCCTCGACATCGGCACGCGCATTGCCAAACAGGCCCTGCAGATAGCGAGGAACGGTATCGAAGCCAAAATTGGTTTTGCCATCGCGGCTGGCATTGGCAGACGAGCTTTTGCTCGCGCTGACGTTTTCCTGCAGCACAATGGTCAAGGTATCGCCGATATTACGCGGGCGACGGTCTTCAAACAGCGGCTGATAACCGTAGTTAATCGGCTGCGCGGTCTGGAAAATGGAGCCGTTCACAACGGGCGCGGGGCCAGGAACGGGTTGGGCGGTAGTCGCACCCTGCACCAACGGTTTAGACGGGATCCAGGCACACCCGCTGAGGGTGACGGCCAGAACGGTCAGTATTGGATAACGAAACGCCGCGTTTTTTTGCATTGCCTTCATCTTCGAAAAAAGGGCACCGGCGCGGCGTTCACCGCACCGGGCGACCCCTTAGAGTTGCGTCAGTTTTTGCAGCATCTGGTCGGTTGTCGACACTGCTTTACTGTTAATTTCATACGCGCGCTGGACCTGGATCATATTCACCAGCTCTTCCGCAACGTTGACGTTAGAGGTTTCGACATAGCCCTGGTACAGCAGACCCGCGCCGTTGAGGCCTGGCGTACTTTCATTTGGCGTACCGGAGGATTGCGTCTCGGTGTAGAGGTTCTCACCAATGCTTTCCAGACCGGTATCGTTCATGAAGGTGGTCAGGTTGAGCTGCCCAACCTGAACCGGTGCCGCCTGGCCCTGCTGGGTCACGCTCACCACGCCGTCACGGCCAATGGTGATGCTCAGGGCGTTGGCCGGGATGGTAATTGCAGGCTGCACCTGGAAACCGCCCGCCGTGACCAGCTGGCCGTTCTGATCCACCTGGAAGGAGCCGTCGCGGGTATACGCTGAGGTTCCGTCAGGCAGTTGGATCTGGAAGAAACCCTGGCCTTTGATCGCCACATCTTTGCTGTTGTTGGTCTGGGACAGGTTGCCCTGGCTGTGCAGACGCTCGGTGGCAACCGGGCGTACGCCGGTACCAATCTGCAAACCGGACGGCAGCGTCGTTTGCTCAGAAGACTGCGCACCCGGCTGGCGAATGGTTTGGTAAAGCAAATCTTCGAATACCGCGCGCTGACGCTTAAACCCATTGGTGCTGACGTTTGCCAGGTTGTTGGCAATCACGTCCATATTGGTTTGCTGTGCGTCGAGGCCGGTTTTCGCGATCCATAAAGAACTGATCATAGGAAGTCCTGTTAACTCATTGCCAGAAGTTGGTTAGCTTTGTTCGCGTTTTCATCGACGCTGCTGATGATCTTCATCTGCATTTCAAAGCGACGCGCGCTGGCGATCATATCGGTCATGGCTTCGACCGGCTTGACGTTACTGCCTTCCAGCACGCCCGACATGACGCGGATGCTCGGGTCGGCCTGTAGCGTCGCACCGCGCGTCGCCTGGGTCGCCTGGGTCAGACGGAACATCCCGTCATCGCCACGCTGTACTTCCCGTGCGTCGGCTTTAACCAGCTTCAGACGTCCGACGGGCGCAACGGTGTTCGCCGGGTCGCCCGGGTTTAACGCCGAGACCGTCCCGTCTGCCGCGATGGTCAGCTCTGAGCCTTCAGGCACGGTCAGCGGACCGGCTTCGCCCATGACCGGATGCCCCTGAATGGTCAACTGCCCGGTCGCGCTCACCTGGATATTACCGTTGCGGGTATACCCTTCGCTGCCGTCTGCCGTCTGCACGGCCAGCCAGCCATCCTGCTGCAGCGCCACGTCGAGCGGACGCGAGGTGTAGTCCATCTGGCCTGGCGTCATATCCGCACCGGGCGTGGAGGCTGTAACCAGCGTACGCGTCGGCAGAGAAAGCCCTTCTACCGGCACCGCGCGCAGCGCATTCAGCTGCGCACGAAAGCCGGGCGTGGAGGCGTTGGCCAGGTTGCTGGCGGTAACGGCCTGCTGATTGAGCGTCTGGCTTGCCGCGCCCATCGCCGTATATATTGCGTGATCCATTGCGCGTTCCTGTTAGCCGCTTAACGCAGGTTAACCAGCGTGTTGAGGATCTGATCCTGGGTTTTGATGGTCTGCGCGTTCGACTGGTAGTTACGTTGCGCGACGATCATGTTCACCAGCTCTTTACTCAGATCCACGTTCGAGGCTTCCAGCGCGCCGTTCGTCAGCGTACCGAAGTTACCGGAACCTGCCGTACCCAGCAGCGCCACGCCGGAAGACTGCGTTGCAGACCAGACGTTGTCCCCTTCTGACTTCAGCCCTTCGTTGTTGGCGAAGTTTGCCAGCACGATCTGACCCAGAACCTGAGTCTGTTCGTTGGAGTAGTTACCCACCACGGAGCCGTCATCGTTAATCTGGTAGCTCACCAGATCGCCCGGCTTATAGCCGTTCTGGTTGGTCGCCACGATGTTGTTTGCACCGGTGTTTTGCTGCATGGAGTTAGCGAAGCTCATCGCGAACGTGGCCGGGGTTGCGCCGGGCACTGTCGCCGTGGTGATATTCACGTTGTCGCCGCCGGTCAGTACGCCGCTGGCGTTAAAGGTCAGCGTGGTCGCCAGAGAGACCGGGCTACCCGCCACGCTTCCGTCCTGGGCATACACTTTCCAGGAGTTAGCCGGCGTCGCGTCTTTGACGTAATACAGGTTCATGTTGTGCGCATTACCCTGGCTGTCAAAAACAGTGACGGTCCCTTTTTTGTTATAGGTATCCGGGTTAGTCGCATCGAAGGCTTTGGTTGGCGCCGTATCGGTGGAGTTGAGGTTGATCTGCTGGGACGCCGTGGTGGTGGACTTCGCCGCCATCAGCGTGGTCGGAATGCTGATCGCCTGCGGGTTCGCACCGGTCTGCACGGTTGGTGGTGTACCCGCCACCGGGTAGCCGGTCAGCTGCAGGCCCTGCATGTTCACCAGATTACGGTTTTCATCCAGTTTGAACTGGCCGTTACGGCTATAGAAGACAGAACCGTTTGCATCCACCATGCGGAAGAAACCGTTCTGGCTGATCGCCACGTCCAGACCGCGACCGGTATTGGTGGTGGTGCCGTCGGTGAAGTCCTGAGTGATGCCAGCAACTTTCACACCCAGGCCGACTTTGGAACCGGCAAACATGTCGGCGAATGAGGCGGAGCCGGATTTAAAACCATAGGTCGCGGAGTTGGCGATGTTGTTGCCAATGACGTCCAGGTTGGTGGCCGCAGCATTCAGGCCGCTGACCGCTTGAGAAAAGGCCATGACTTACTCCTGATAAGTGTTAAGGCTTAGATAATCTGCCGAACTTCGTCGAGCGTGGTGGTACCCGAGGTACCCAAATCCAGTTTGTTGCCGTCGCTACCTCTGATCACGCCCTGAACCAGCGCGAACTGCAGCGGCTGGGCGACCAACTGGGTGGTTCCGTTGCTGGCGCTGATCGCGACCTTATACGAACCGTTTGGTGCCGTGGTGCCGTCCGTCATGCTGCCATCCCAGGTGAAGGTATGGACGCCCGCTTTCAGTTCACCAATATCAATGGTGCGAACCACCGCGCCGTTGGCATCGGTGATGGTCGCCGTCACTTTGTCCGCCGGCTGCTGGAGTTCAACCCCAAACGGCGTGGTGGACGTGGTGGTGTTGCCATCGGTTGTGGAGCTGCCCGCGAGGATCGTCGTGCCCGGGATCATCACCCCGTGGCCAATCAGGTTTGCCGCCTGCAGCGACTGGCTGCTGTCGATTTGCCCGGAGACCGAGCCAAGCGTGGTATTGAGCTTTTCAATGCCGCTAACGGTGCTGATCTGCGCAAGCTGCGTGGTCAGTTCGTTGTTCTGCATTGGGTTGGTCGGGTCCTGGTTTTTCAGCTGGGCCACCAGCAGCGTCAGAAAGCTGCTTTGCAGATCGCTGGCGTTGCTTCCCGTCAGGGAGCTGGAGCCCGTGGCACTGCTGGTGCCGCCGACACCCGAGTTTGTCGGGTCATTCACATTTACGGCAATGGACATTCGTGTCTCCTTTACTGGCCGAGAGTGAGTGTTTTGAGCATCATGCTCTTCACGGTATTAAGCACTTCGACGTTTGCCTGATAGCTGCGCGAGGCGGACATGGAGTTCACCATTTCACCCACGACGTCCACGTTCGGCATTTTCACGTACCCGTTGGCGTCCGCGAGCGGATTACCCGGCTCATACACCAGCTTGTCCGGTGCCTGGCTCTCCACCACATCAGAAACTTTCACGCCGCCCGTCGCCGCGCCCGGTGCAGCATCCACCTGAAAGACCACCTGTTTCGCACGATAAGGCTGTCCGTCAGGACCGGCCACGCTGTCGGCGTTCGCCAGGTTACTGGCCGCGACGTTAAGGCGTTTGGACTGCGCCGTTAGCGCCGATCCGGCGATATCAAAAATGTTCAGCAAGGCCATTTATCAGTTGCCCCCCTGCAGGACGTTCATCATGCCTTTGATCTGCCCGCCGAGGACGGTGAGGCCCATCTGGTACTTCAGGCTGTTGTCGGCAAACTGTGTGCGCTCCCGGTCCATGTCGACGGTGTTACCGTCAAGCGAGGGCTGATCGGGAATGCGGTAAAGTAAATCGGCTGTCGGTGCGGTCATTGCCTGAGCGGGAATGTGGCGTGAGGATGTCATGGCAAGTGCCACACCCGTTCCTTCGGCACGTCCACGCTCCATCACTTTTTTAAGCTCACTGGAAAAATCAATATCGCGCGCCTGGTACCCTGGGGTATCGGCGTTGGCAATATTGGCGGCTAAGATTTCCTGCCGCTGGGCGCGTAAATTGAGCGCTTCCTGCTGAAAACGTAGCGCGGCATCGAGTTTATCGAGCATGTCTCCTCCGCTGATGGGAAAATTTCAGTTCACAGCTTAAATCTCAACCCGTCACCCCTATCGAAGGAATAAGCGCAAAATGCGTCGCTATTTATTGCGTTGATGGAAATCCACTGCGGGTAAAATCCTTCAAACTCTGGACACGGTGGAACTTGCGATGCGGACGTTAACGAAAGGCCTGGCGGCAACCTTACTGTTTTTAAGCCCACTGGCGCAGGCAGAAGATTTGCAGGCACAGCTCAACGCTTATTTTGCCCAGCAGCTGGCCGGCTTTAGCGATGAAGTGACCGTCAGCGTACGCACGCCGCCCAACCTTCTGCCGTCCTGCGAAGCACCCTCTTTCAGCGTGACCGGCAGCGCAAAGCTGTGGGGCAATGTGAACGTGCAGGCCCGCTGTCCGAATGAAAAACGCTATTTGCAGGTTGCGGTACAGGCGACGGGGAATTATGTTGTCGCCGCTCAGCCGATTGTTCGGGGAAGCCAGCTGCAGGCCAGCAGCGTGACGTTAAAACGCGGCCGTCTTGACCAGTTGCCTCCGCGAACGATGCTGGATATTAACCAGGCGCAGGATGCCGTAAGTCTGCGGGACGTTGCCCCAGGCCAGCCAATCCAGCTCTCGATGATCCGTCAGGCGTGGCGGGTGAAGGCGGGTCAGCAGGTGATGGTTGTGGCTAACGGCGACGGCTTTAGCATCAACAGTGAAGGCAAGGCATTAAACAATGCGGCCGTGGCGCAAAATGCCCGGGTAAGAATGTCCTCGGGCCAGGTGGTCAGTGGAACCGTCGGTTCTGATGGGAATATTCTGATTAACCTATAATCTTTTAAAGATTTCGCGGCGACTGCCGATAAATAATCAACAAATGATGATGTCAGGCGCAAACGCCGCGAACCCTCGATGAGGACACCACTATGAGCATTGATCGTACATCAGCCCTGAAGCCGGTTAGCACTGTACAGCCTCGCGAAACGAATGACGCTACGCCACAGAAAGCGCGTCTGGAAAAACCGTCCACGGCCCACAGCACCAGCGTGACCCTCAGCGACGCTCAGGCCAAACTGATGCAGCCCGGCAGCAACGATATCAACATGGAACGTGTTGAAGCGTTGAAAACGGCGATCCGTAACGGCGAACTGAAAATGGACACCAGCAAAATTGCTGATGCGCTGATTCAGGATGCACAGAGTTTCCTGCAGAGTAACTAACCGTATGAGTCGACTGTCAGAAATACTGGATCAAATGACGGTTGTCCTGAATGACCTGAAAACGGTTATGGACGCAGAACAGCAGCACCTGTCTTCCGGACAGGTCAACGGCAGTGCGTTACAACGCATTACCGAAGATAAAAGTTCGCTGCTGGCGACGCTGGACTATCTCGAGCAGCAACGTCGTGCAGAGCAAGATCCTCAGCGCAGCGCCAACGATGAGATCCTTGAGCGCTGGCAGACCATTACTGAAAAGACCCAGCACCTTCGCGATCTCAACCAGCACAACGGCTGGCTGCTGGAAGGGCAGATTATTCGTAATCAGCAGGCGCTTGAGGTTTTAAAACCGCATAAAGAGACGGGTCTGTATGGTGCAGATGGTCAGGCATCCAGCGCGCGCGTAACGGGCGGGAAAAAGATTTCGATTTGACGCATTAGCGCCACATCATCTAATGGGGAGCACCTTTCGGTGAACTCCCCTTTTTGCGTTTATACCGTGCGGCGGGCGAACTCTTTGACTTTGAATCCCAGCACCGCAAGCGTTGCGAAGTAAGCCACTACGCCGACTGCCACGACGGCCATCAAGCGCATGAGACGCAATGGCATGGTCCCCTGCGACCACTCAGGCATCACATACAGCATGCCGATCAACGCCGCCGCCATCACCAGCACCGCAATGACCAGACGAATCAGGAAGCGCATCCAGCCGGGCTGCGGGGTGAAGATATCCTGCTTACGCAGCTGCCAGTAGAGCAGGCCGGCGTTCAGACAGGCCGCCAGACCAATCGACAGCGACAGCCCGGCATGCTTCAGCGGGCCAATGAAGGCCAGGTTCATCAGCTGGGTCATAATCAGCGTCACGATGGCAATTTTCACCGGCGTTTTGATGTCCTGACGTGAATAGAACCCCGGCGCCAGAACTTTCACCACAATCAGCCCCATCAGGCCGACCGAGTAGGCCACCAGCGCCCGCTGGGTCATGGCGGCGTCAAACGCGGTAAACTTGCCGTACTGGAACAGCGACACGGTGAGCGGTTTCGCCAGAATGCCGAGCGCCACCGCGCTTGGCAGCGCCAGCAGGAAGCAAAGACGCAGGCCCCAGTCCATTAAACGGCAATATTCATCATGGTTGCCGCTGGCAAAACTTTTCGACAGCGACGGCAACAGGATGGTCCCCAACGCCACGCCCAGGACTCCAGACGGGAACTCCATCAGACGGTCTGCGTAGTACATCCACGAAACCGAGCCGGAGACCAGGAAAGAGGCGAAAATGGTGTTGATGATAAGGGAGATCTGGCTGACGGAAACGCCGAGAATCGCCGGCCCCATCTGCTTGATCACCCGCATCGCTCCGGCATCCTTGAAACTGACGCGCGGCAGGACCAGCATGCCAATCTTTTTAAGATGCGGAAGCTGGTAGGCAAGCTGAAGCACGCCGCCTACGGTCACGGCCCATGCCAGCGCCAGCACTGGCGGGTTGAAGTGCGGCGCCGCGAACAGAGCAAACCCGATCATGCTGACGTTGAGGAACGTCGGCGCAAACGCCGGAACGGAAAACCGGTTCCAGGTGTTAAGGATGGCCCCCACCAGCGAGGCGAGCGAGATCAGCAGGATATAAGGAAAGGTAATGCGCAGCAGTTGGCTGGTCAGGGCGAATTTATCGGCCGTATCGGCAAAACCGGGGGCAGTTACCATGATCACCCACGGTGCCGCCAGCATCCCAACAACCGTAACCACGGCGAGCGCCAGCGTTAACAGGCCCGAGACGTAGGCCACGAAGACGCGCGTGGCATCTTCGCCCTGCTTGCTTTTGTATTCCGCAAGGATTGGCACGAACGCCTGCGAGAAAGCCCCTTCTGCAAAAATACGGCGCAGCAGGTTCGGTAACTTGAATGCGACGAAAAAGGCGTCAGTTGCCATCCCTGCGCCAAAAACCCGTGCCACAATGGCATCGCGTGCAAAGCCCAGCACGCGAGAAAACATGGTCATCGAGCTGACTGCCGCCAGCGATTTTAATAAGTTCATTAACGTGAATTTCCACAACCATACGGCAAAACGCCTGCAGTGCAGGCGTTGATGAAGCGAGTAGTCTACCCGGATTTAAGGGAATTACTATCGGCAGATGTTACAGACAATTATTCACTCATGGCGTCACGCCAGAGCTTTTCCACGATACGCTGCGCCATGATGGCCTGCTCGCCCGACGTTTCCGGAACCGTCTGATTTTGCACGCAGGTAATGAAGTGGCGCGCGCAACCGGCAAACCCGCGCTGCTCCAGCGTACTTTGCCAGCCGGGAACAGGCAGCGTCACCACGCCGCTGCCCTTCTCTTCACGCCATTCGCGCATGTCGGTAATGTCATACAGCGCCCCATCGGCCACGGCCTGAATGGATTCGCGCTGACTGCCGGCGCGGCGATGCATGCTGGTCGTCACCTGCAGATGCTCCGCGGCGAAATGATGCTCGGCATAAAGCATGTGCCCCTGGTCGTTCGTCAGCAGGGTCCCGCTTTTCAGCTGCACGTTACCGTTCGTCAGCCACAGCGCGGTGTCCACCACATGAAGATAATCGTCCAGCAGGGTAAAACGCAGATCCTGAGGCCCAACGCTGTCGGTTCGGTGCTTGTCCATACGTAATGATGCGAGCGTGCCGGGCTGCGCTTTCAGTTGCTGATAGAGCGGTGCGAACCGGCGATTGAAACCGACCATCAGCGTCAGGTTTTTGCGTGCCGCCAGTTCAATCAGGCGTTCGGCATCCTGAAGGTTTTCGGCCAGCGGTTTATCGACACAGACGTGAACGCCGGCGTTGAGCAGCTCGCTGACCACCTGATAGTGGCTTGCTGTCGAGGTATGCACAAACACCGCATCGCACTCGCGAGCCAGATCCTGCAGAGAGCTCGCACAGGGCATTCGCCAGGTTTCGCAGATACGCTCGGCTTTCTCACGCGTGGGCGACCACGCTCCCTGCAGCGTCCAGTCCGCCGCCACGCTCAGTACCGGCAGCCAGGCCTTCTGGGCTATACCGCCAAGCCCTACTACCCCTACACGTAATTTTGCCACCGTTAATCCCCCAAATGTGCCAGCAGTGCATCCAGACGCTGTTTCAGCCCGGCAACCTCGTCTTCCAGCACCGCCACTCGCGCCGCCAGGCCGTTATCCGCCGCTGCCAGGTCAGGCTCTGCCGCTGCCGTATCCACCTCTCCGCTAAACAGGTGCATATAGCGGCTTTCACGCTTGCCCGGCTCACGCGGCAGGCGTACCACGTATGGCCCGTCTTCACGTGAGGCCAGCCCTTCGAGCGTCTGCTCAACCTCCTGCATATCGCGGAACTCATGCATCCGCGCTGCGCGCGTGCGCAGTTCCCCAGGCGTTTGCGCTCCGCGCAGCAACAGCGTGGTAATCACCGCCACTTCTGCCGCGCTCAGTTTCAAATCGCCAAATTCTGAGTTGCAAAAGCGCTGCTCATATTTGGTCACGCGGTTGCCGAAACCACTCACCGTTCGCAGGTAGTGGCGCTTGACCAGCGCATCCAGGCAATCCTGCACCTCATGTTCCCCGAGATTCATCACCGGTTCACGGTTGGTCTTCTGATTGCAGGCCATGGTCACGGCATTGACCGACAGCGGATACTGTTCCGGGGTGGTAACCTGTTTTTCCAGCAAGCATCCAATGACGCGCGCTTCGGCACCGTTCAACTGATATTTCATCTTTTCTCCTTAACGACCCGCCGTCCAGTCCTGAGCCGTGAGCGCCGTCAGGACGTGATCCTGCCACTCTCCGTCGATCAACAAATAGTCTTTGGCGTACCCTTCTTTTTCAAACCCTAACCGCGCCAGCAGGCTACCGCTGCGCTGATTGTGGGGCATGTAGTTCGCCATAATGCGATGGATATGCTGCGTGCGCTGCATATACCGGATTGCCGCCGTTAACGCTTCGTACATCAGTCCCTGCCCCTGCCATTTCTGGCCGATGGAGTAGCCGAGATAGCAGGCGTGAAACGACCCGCGCACCACGTTAGAGAAGTTGGCGATGCCGATAATCTCTTTTTCATCAGGATCCAGCAGCGCGAAATAAAATGCGCTCCCCTGCTTGTGAAATTCCGCGATCATACTGAGCCGCGCCTGCCAGCCGGAAGGGTAGCAATGGCTTTCATCCCGAACGGGTTCCCAGGGTTTTAAAAACTGGCGATTCTCGGCGTAATAATCCGCCAGACGCCAGGCATCACGCTCGTGCACCAGACGAACAACCAGCCTGTCCGTTGTCAGACGCACTTTTGGCACGTTACTGCGATAGCCAAACATCGATACCACTCCTTCCCGTCGCTTCTGCTCTACCTGTTAGCTTTACTATACCTGCGGCAGTGCCGTCTGTGAAAACAGTGACATACCATTTTCACCTCTTTTCACAACTTTCGATGAGAACTCTCTATCAAAGCACCTTTTTGATAAAAAAATATTGTCACGCCCGGGGGTGGGAAAACACGCGGCGACACCGCAGAATGTTAGCGTGCTCACCTTCTTATTTTCCCTGGAGGGAAAATGTCCCGCGTATCACAGGCCAGGAGCCTGGGTAAATATTTCCTGCTCGTCGATAACATGCTGGTCGTGCTCGGCTTTTTTGTCGTGTTTCCCCTGATATCGATCCGTTTTGTCGATCAAATGGGCTGGGCGGCATTAATGGTCGGTATTGCGTTGGGATTACGCCAGCTTGTTCAGCAAGGGTTAGGCGTGTTTGGCGGTGCTATCGCCGACCGCTTTGGCGCAAAACCGATGATCGTCACCGGCATGCTGCTACGCGCGGCAGGCTTTGCCACGATGGCCATCGCCCATGAGCCGTGGGTGCTGTGGTTCTCCTGCTTCCTGTCCGGCATTGGCGGCACGTTGTTCGACCCGCCGCGTACCGCGCTGGTGGTGAAGTTAATTCGTCCGCAGCACCGGGGGCGTTTCTTCTCCATTCTGATGATGCAGGACAGCGCCGGCGCGGTTGTGGGTGCGCTGCTGGGAAGTTGGTTGTTGCAGTATGACTTCCGTCTGGTCTGCGCGACCGGTGCCGTGCTCTTTATCCTGTGTGCGCTGTTTAACGGGCTGTATCTGCCCACGTGGAAACTGTCGACGGTGAAAGCGCCGGTGCGCGAAGGGCTTGGGCGCGTGCTGAGCGATAAGCGTTTTGTGACCTATGTATTAACCCTGACCGGTTACTACATGCTGGCGGTTCAGGTGATGCTGATGCTACCGATCATGGTGAATGACATCGCCGGTACGCCGACCGCGGTCAAATGGATGTACGCCATTGAAGCCTGCCTGTCGCTCACGCTGCTCTATCCGATTGCCCGCTGGAGTGAACGGCGCTTTCGTCTTGAGCACCGCCTGATGGCGGGTCTGCTGATCATGACGCTGAGCATGATGCCCATCGGTTTAGTGAGCTCGCTTCAGCAGCTGTTTACGCTTATCTGCACGTTCTACATCGGCTCTGTTATCGCCGAACCGGCCCGTGAAACCCTGAGCGCCTCGCTGGCGGATGCACGGGCACGCGGCAGCTATATGGGGTTCAGCCGTCTGGGCCTGGCGCTGGGTGGCGCGCTGGGCTATGCGGGCGGTGGCTGGCTGTTCGATGCGGGCAAAGCGATGAGCCAGCCGGAACTGCCCTGGGTCATGCTCGGCGTGGTGGGGTTGATCACCTTCATTGCCCTGTGGTGGCAGTTCAGCCAGAAGCGCAGCGCAAGCGGCATGCTCGAGCCTGGCGCGTAATACCTCACGTCGGCGGGAGGCCCCTCCCGCCGCGCTTATCAGTTTTTTCTGCTGGTTTCTGCCATTTCACACTGACATACTGACGCCACAGGACAGAAGCGCCGATTTTTCGTTGAGGAACACTATGAAGAAAATTGTTATTGCCGCTGCGTTGATTGTCAGTGGTCTGCTGGTAGGCTGCAATCAGCTTACCCAATACACCGTCAGTGAGCAGGAAATCAATCAGGCGCTGGAAAAACATAACAACTTCTCCAAAGACATTGGTGTGCCGGGCCTCGCCGATGCACACATCGTCCTCAGCAATCTCGTCAGCCAGATCGGACGTGAAGAGCCGAATAAAGTCACCCTTTCCGGGGACGCTAATCTGGACATGACCTCCCTCTTTGGTAATCAGAAAGCCAATATCAAACTCAAACTGAAGGCGCTGCCGGTCTTTAATAAAGAGAAAGGGGCGATTTTCCTCCAGGAGATGGAAGTGGTCGATGCGGTTGTCTCACCGGATAAGATGAAGCCGGTGCTGCAGACGCTCATGCCGTATCTGAATCAGTCGCTGCGCAACTACTTCAACCAGCAGCCGGCCTACGTTCTCAGCGAGGACAAGAGCAAGGGCGAGTCGCTTGCTAAAAAGTATGCCAAGGGCATTGAGGTAAAACCCGGCGAAATTATTATTCCTTTCACCGATTAACATCAGGGCGCTCAGGCGCCCTTTTTTTTACGGAAAAGTGTGCAAACGAAAACGTTTCCGCTTATGATTTGTGTCCGGCAAAAACAGCCCTCTTATGACTGATTCTTTTCAAGCCGGAGCTTCCATGACTGCACAATCCCAGGTTCTTAAAATCCGCCGCCCTGACGACTGGCATATCCATCTGCGTGATGGCGATATGCTCAAAACCGTCGTGCCGTATACCAGCGAAATTTATGGCCGCGCGATTGTCATGCCAAACCTGGTTCCGCCCGTTACCACCGTCGATGCAGCCATCGCCTATCGCCAGCGCATTCTGGATGCGGTCCCGGCAGGACATGATTTCACGCCATTAATGACCTGCTATCTTACGGATTCTCTCGATCCGAACGAAGTGGAGCGCGGGTTTAACGAAGGGGTGTTCACGGCCGCTAAACTTTACCCGGCGAATGCCACTACCAACTCCAGCCACGGCGTGACCAGCATTGATGCCATCATGCCGGTGCTGGAACGCATGCAGAAGCTGGGCATGCCGCTGCTGGTGCACGGTGAAGTGACCCATGCGGATATCGATATTTTCGACCGCGAAGCCCGGTTTATCGAGACGGTGATGGAGCCGCTGCGCCAGCGCCTGCCCGCGCTGAAAGTGGTGTTTGAGCATATCACCACCAAAGATGCGGCAGAGTATGTCCGTGACGGCAATGAGCTGATTGCCGCCACCATCACGCCTCAGCATCTGATGTTCAACCGCAACCACATGCTGGTCGGTGGCGTACGCCCTCATCTCTATTGCCTGCCGATCCTCAAGCGCAACATCCACCAGCAGGCGCTGCGTGAGCTGGTTGCCAGCGGGTTCTCCCGCGCATTCCTCGGCACCGACTCCGCGCCGCATGCCCGCCACCGTAAAGAGGCAAGCTGCGGCTGCGCAGGCTGTTTTAACGCCCCTACCGCCCTGGCGAGCTATGCCACCGTATTCGAAGAGATGAATGCCCTTGAGCATTTCGAGGCGTTCTGCTCCCTGAACGGCCCCCGTTTCTACGGCCTGCCGGTCAATGAGACCTTAATTGAGCTGGAACGCAAAGCGAGCCAGGTAGAAGAGGCGATCGCGCTTACGGATGACACGCTGATCCCGTTCCTCGCGGGTGAAACCGTGCAGTGGACCGTCAAACGCTAAAAAACCCCGCCCCCGTGTTGTCAAAACACTAATATACCTGTATAAATGCACAGTATATTACACAGGGGGCATTTATGCGTATTGAAGTCACCATTGCCAAAACTACCGTTCTGCCTGCCGGCGCGCTTGATGCACTGGCAGGCGAGCTATCCCGCCGTATTGACGAAAATTTTCCTGATAATGAGAATCCCGTAACGGTGCGTTATGCGACCGCGAACAACCTGTCGGTTATCGGTGGCGCTAAAGAAGATAAAGAGCGTATCAGTGAAATTTTGCAGGAAACCTGGGAAAGCGCTGACGACTGGTTTATCACCGATTAACACTTGCTCCCTCATTGTGTTTTTTTGCCGGGTCGCCCCGGCTTTTTTTCATCTCAATTATGTTTAGTTCAGATTATTTCAGCATCTTCTTAAAAAATCGTGAACAAGATGGCGTTTTATTGCTCGAACAATCCTAAAATGCAGAAAAATGTGTTGCTACCTATTTATTTTTCCCATAAGAACCCTTATCTATTGATATACTGAAGATGCTTTCAGAAAAACATGCATTGAACCTCAAAGCCGTTGTCTTCTAACACGCATTTAGGGGGTTATAATGGAAAAGAATAGTGAAGTCATCCAGACCCATCCGCTTGTCGGCTGGGATATCAGCACCGTAGACAGCTACGACGCGCTGATGCTGCGTTTGCACTACCAGACCCCAAGTCAACTCAACCGTGAAGAAGCGGAAGTTGGACAGACGCTGTGGCTTACAACAGACGTCGCCCGTCAGTTTATTTCTATTTTAGAGGCAGGTATTGCCAAAATAGAATCTGGCGACTACCAGGAAAATGAGTATAAACGACATTAATTTTATGCCCACTTTTCACTCAACAGGCACCCTCGGGGTGCCTTATTTATTTCTCCCTTGTATAACCTGCCGATGTTAATTACTCTGCTAACAAAGCGTTAGTTAACGGGATGACCATGAAATACGACCTGATCATTATTGGTAGCGGCTCCGTTGGATCGGCCGCAGGTTATTACGCCACGCAGGCAGGCCTGAAGGTGCTGATGATTGATGCCCACCTTCCCCCGCATTCAGAAGGTAGCCATCATGGCGATACCCGCCTTATCCGTCATGCCTACGGCGAAGGCGAGCGCTATGTGCCGCTGGTTCTGCGTGCCCAGACGCTGTGGGACGAACTGGCGAAGCAGACGGAAGAGCGCATTTTTGAGCGCACCGGCGTCGTGAACCTGGGCCCGGCCCACTCTGCGTTTCTCGCCTCGGTGGAACAGAGCGCGAAAGCCTTTAACCTTGAGGTTGAGCGTCTGGATGCGCAGGGCGTGATGAGCCGCTGGCCGGAAATCACCGTGCCGGATGACTATATCGGGCTTTATGAAGCGCACTCCGGCGTCCTGCATTGTGAAACCGCCATCAAGACCTGGATCGACCTGGCCGCAAAAGCAGGCTGTGGGCAACTGTTTAACTGCCCGGTAACCGGTATTGCCCATCATGCTGATGGCGTGACCGTGACGACACCTGAAGGCGACTACGACGGCGCGCGCCTGCTTGTCAGCGCAGGGACGTGGGTGACCAAACTGCTGCCGGACCTGCCCATTCAGCCGGTGCGTAAAGTCTTCTCATGGTTCCAGTCCGATGGTCGCTACAGCAGCCAGAATAAATTCCCGGCGTTTACCGGCGAATTGCCTAACGGCGACCAGTTTTACGGCTTCCCTTCTGAGAAGGACGCGCTGAAAATCGGCAAGCATAACGGCGGGCAGACCATCGCCTCACCGGATGAGCGCAAACCTTTTGGCGCTTACCCGCAGGATGGCTCAGAAGCCTTTATGTTCCTGCGCAATATTCTGCCGGGTGTCGGTGGCTTGCTTTACGGCGCAGCCTGCACTTACGACAACACGCCGGATGAAGATTTCATCATCGATCGCCTGCCGGGCCATGACAATACCTTGCTTATCACCGGCCTGAGCGGGCATGGCTTTAAGTTTGCCTCTGTCCTCGGTGAAATTGCTGCCCAGTTTGCCCAGGGTATTACGCCGCAGTTTGATCTCACTCCCTTCTCGCTCGCCCGTTTTGACCGATAATATCCCGCAGGCTCCGGATGTCCGGGGCCTGTGACTTTGCTTACTCGCGGGGAATGATGCGCAGGATCGTTAGCTATCTTATTAATAATATCCGTGAGCATTTCATGCTCTATATCCTGCTGTGGTCGCTGCTGGCGCTGATCGATTTTATTTATGTGATGTTTTACTGAACGCACCGGCTTACAAATATTGACATTACTTTAGGTTAATTGAGTTAATCTACTCTTCCCAAATATTCCCCATAAAATATTGAACGAAGCCACTGAAATACATTCACAGAAGATATTCAAATTACCTGAAATAAATTAAATAAATATCATTATCTCATTTTTTAAGTTGCATTATCTTTTCCAGCCGTTCATTTTTATTGTTCAAATTATTCAGAATGGTAATTTTCATGCAATTGCGTAACTCCCCCCAACGCTACGGAATGATATCCATGCTCTTACACTGGATATTCGCTCTGGCGGTGTATGCCATGTTCGGGCTGGGTCTCTGGATGGTCACGTTAAGCTATTATGACGGATGGTATCACCAGGCGCCTGAATTGCATAAAAGCATTGGCGTGCTGCTGATGATGGGATTGGTGGTTCGGATTATCTGGCGACATATCTCCCCGCCACCACCGGCACCCGACAGCCACAGCAAATTCACACGACTGAGCGCAACCGCCGCGCACATTACGCTCTACGCCCTGCTGCTGGCCATTTTGATTAGCGGCTATTTAATTTCCACGGCAGATGGCAAACCCATCAGCGTGTTTGGCCTGTTTGACGTCCCGGCTACCCTGGCCGATGCGGGTTCACAGGCAGATATCGCAGGCATTATTCATCTGTGGCTGGCGTGGAGCGTGGTTATTCTGTCCGTCCTGCATGGGCTTGCTGCCCTTAAACACCATTTCATCGATAAAGACGACACGCTTAAGCGCATGCTTGGCCGATCGTCAGTTGACTCTGGAGCATAAAATGAAAAAACGCCTGCTGGGTATCGCATTAGGTTCCCTGTTATTCACCACGGGTTCCGCCGTGGCCGCTGATTACAAAATTGATAAAGAAGGCCAGCACGCCTTCGTCAATTTCCGCATTCAGCACCTGGGTTATAGCTGGCTGTACGGCAGCTTTAATGATTTCGACGGTACCTTTACCTTTGACGAGAAAAACCCGGCCTCTGATAAAGTGAACGTGACCATTAATACCAACAGCGTCGATACCAACCACGCGGAACGTGATAAACACCTGCGCAGCGCGGAGTTTTTGAACGTCTCGAAATTCCCGCAGGCAACATTCGCGTCGACTGAAGTGAAAAAGGATGGCGACAAGCTGGATATTACCGGCAACCTTACTCTCAATGGCGTGACCAAACCGGTAACCCTTGATGCGAAATTAATCGGCCAGGGTGACGATCCCTGGGGTGGTAAACGCGCTGGTTTTGAAGCGACCGGTAAAATTCGTTTGAAAGATTTTAATATCACGACGGATTTAGGCCCGGCGTCTCAGGACGTGGACCTGATTATTTCTGTGGAAGGCGTTCAGCAGAAGTCGTAATAATGACGCCCGGCAGGCTCTCGCTATGCCGGGCGTGACGATTATTCAGGGTCAGGAATGCCCAGTTTGGTATTTAAACGACCGCGAGATTTATTAAAAATCTTATTGCCGTTTTCACGACCCGCGCGCAGCCGACGCTGTTCCTCTTCAGGAAGCACGCTCTCTTCACTGCACACCTCGCTGCAACAACCGTTAAACTTCTCGGCACAGGCCGGACACTGAATAAACAGCAGATGGCAGCCATCGTTTTTGCAGTTGGTGTGGGTATCGCACGGCGCACCGCACTGATGACATTGCGCGATGACATCCTCGGAGATACGCTCGCCCATGCGCTCATCAAACACGAAGTTTTTCCCGATAAAGCGTACCGGCAGCCCCTGCTCGCGGGCGCGGCGGGCATACTCGATGATGCCGCCCTCAATGTGCCAGACCTTATTAAAACCGTTGTGCTTCATCCACGCGCTGGCTTTTTCACAGCGGATCCCGCCGGTGCAGTACATCACGATTTTTTTATCTTTATGTTCCTGCATCATCTCAACGGCTTTCGGCAACTGCTCGCGGAACGTGTCGGCCGGGATCTCCATCGCGTTCTCAAAATGCCCCACTTCGTATTCGTAGTGGTTACGCATATCGATGAACACCGCATCCGGGTCGTCCAGCATCGCATTCACTTCAGCCGCTTTGAGATAGTCGCCCACATCGCTGGCGTTGAAGCTCGGATCGTCGATCCCGTCAGCCACGATGCGTTCGCGCACCTTCATGCGCAGCACCCAGAAGGATTTACCGTCATCGTCGAGGGCAATATTCAGGCGCAGCCCGTTCAGCGCCGGATCAAAGCCGTAAAGCAGCTCGCGAAAGGCGCTCACGTTGCTTTCCGGCACGCTAATCTGGGCATTGATCCCTTCACGCGCCAGGTAGACGCGCCCGAAAACATTCAGCGCCGTGAAGGCCTGGTAAAGGGCGTCACGGGTCGCCTGCGGATCGACGATGGTGAAGTATTTATAGAATGAGATGGTGGTACGCGGTTCGGTCTCGGCCAACATACGCGCTTTCAACATCTCATTCGACACGCGGTTGTGTAACACTGGCATGGTGTACAAGTCCTGCAATCGTTAGAGAAATAAAATTCGGTCGGCATCATATAGCAAACAATAACAATTTACATCCATACAATTTACGCTACATTTCTCCCTGTCTGATTAATCAGGCTTAACATTTGCTGCATTCGTGCGCGTTTCGATGACAGATATTTTGGCTATGCCTCAAAAAATGAGACAATGGCCACTCAGGACGTTAGAACACAGGACAGACATGACCCAGTTACCCAAATTTACTGCCGCCCTCCTACACCCCCGTTATTGGTTAACCTGGCTAGGCATTGGCTTGTTGTGGCTTATCGTACAACTTCCTTATCCTGTCATTTTCCGTTTGGGTAAAGGGCTGGGGCATCTCGCCCGGCATCTGATGAAACGCCGCGCGCGGATCGCCTGGCGCAACCTGGAACTGTGTTTCCCGCAGATGAGCGAAGCCGAACGTCATGAGATGGTCGTGAAGAATTTCGAATCCGTCGGCATGGGCCTGATGGAGACGGGCATGGCGTGGTTCTGGTCCAATAAACGCATGGCGCGCTGGACGGAAGTGGCCGGCACCGGCATGGAGCCGGTTCATACCCTTCAGGCTAATCAGACCGGCGTGCTGCTGATCGGCATCCACTTCCTGACGCTTGAGATTGGTGCGCGGATGTTTGGCATGCAGGCCCCGGGCATTGGCGTATACCGTCCGAACGATAACCCGGTAATTGATCTGCTGCAGACCTGGGGCCGCATGCGTTCCAATAAAAGCATGATTGACCGAAAAGATCTCAAGGGCATGATCCGCGCCTTAAAAGCAGGCGAAGTGATCTGGTATGCCCCCGATCACGACTACGGTCGTCAAGCCAGTGTGTTCGTTCCCTTTTTCGCCGTTGAGCAGGCTGCAACCACCAGCGGTACCTGGATGCTGGCGCGAATGTCGAAAGCGGCAATTGTTCCGTTTGTGCCCCGCCGCAAGCCGGACGGTTCAGGCTATCAGCTGATTATGCTGGAGCCAGAAATGGCTCCCCCGCTGGACGACGCGGAAACCACCGCTCGCTGGATGAACGGCGTCGTTGAGAAGTGCATCATGCTCGCCCCGGAGCAGTACATGTGGCTGCACCGCCGCTTTAAAACGCGCCCCGAAGGCGTACCTTCTCGCTATTAATGCTGATGCGGCCAGCCTGGCCGCACCTGTTTTAGCTTTAAGCGCTCCCCGACATTGCGACAACCCTAACCCAGGCGCATAATTAGCAGGCTTATTACCCTACTGCTCACGGTGCGCTGCACCTCATCATGCGGAACGTTATGTCACCCTCAGATGCCCCCATAAACTGGAAACGTAACCTCGCGGTTGCCTGGTTTGGCTGTTTTCTTACCGGTGCGGCCTTTAGCCTCGTGATGCCTTTCCTCCCCCTTTACGTTGAGCAGCTGGGCGTGACGGGCCACAGCGAGCTCAATATGTGGTCCGGGCTGGTATTCAGTATCACCTTTCTGTTCTCCGCCATTGCCTCGCCGTTCTGGGGCGGCCTCGCCGACCGTAAGGGGCGAAAAATCATGCTGCTGCGCTCCGCGCTTGGGATGGCCATCATTATGCTGCTGATGGGGGTGGCGCAGAACGTCTGGCAGTTCCTGATATTGCGCGCCTTGCTTGGCCTGCTGGGCGGCTTTGTCCCGAATGCCAATGCGTTGATTGCCACACAGATCCCCCGCCATAAAAGCGGCTGGGCGTTAGGTACGCTGTCGACCGGCGGCGTGAGCGGCGCACTGCTGGGGCCGCTTGCGGGCGGTCTGCTGGCGGACACCTACGGCCTGCGTCCGGTATTCTTTATTACCGCCAGCGTCCTGTTCCTCTGCTTTATCGTTACGCTTGCCTGTATTCGCGAAAACTTCACCCCCGTGCCCAAAAAAGAGATGCTCCACGCCCGGGATGTGCTGGGGTCGTTAAAAAACCCCAGGCTGGTGTTGAGCCTGTTCGTCACCACCATGATTATCCAGGTGGCAACCGGATCGATCGCCCCGATCCTCACGCTCTACGTGCGTGAACTTGCCGGAAATGTCAGTAATATCGCGTTTATCAGCGGGCTTATCGCCTCGGTACCTGGCGTGGCAGCGCTTCTGAGCGCGCCGCGGCTTGGCAAGCTGGGCGATCGGGTTGGCCCGGAGAAGATCCTGATCTGCGCCCTGGTGATTTCTGTCCTGCTGCTGATCCCGATGTCGATGGTACAGTCCCCGTGGCAGTTGGGCGTACTGCGCTTTTTATTGGGCGCGGCGGATGGCGCATTGCTTCCCGCGGTACAAACCCTGCTGGTCTATAACTCCACCAACCAAATTTCCGGGCGGATATTCAGCTACAACCAGTCATTTCGCGATATCGGTAACGTCACCGGGCCGCTTGTCGGCGCGGGAGTCTCTGCCACTTTCGGATTCCGTACCGTCTTTATCGTGACGGCATGCGTCGTGCTGTTTAACGCCGTGTACTCGTGGTTTAGCCTGTCACGGGCGTTACGCACACCCGTGAAGAAGTCAGAAGCGTGACGGCTTATTTGCGCTCTCATACTTGCAAAATCTCATATTCAGCTATTCTTTCCCTGAATACCTTATCGAAAAACAGGGAGACACCGATGACCATGTACGCCACGCTGGAAGAAGCTATTGATGCCGCTCGCGAAGAGTTCCTCGCCGATAAACCCGGCCTTGAGGAAGAAGATGCTGACGTGCAACAGCTCAACATTCAAAAATATGTGCTGCAGGACGGCGATATTATGTGGCAGGCCGAGTTCTTTGCCGATGATGGCCAGGACGGTGAATGTTTGCCGGTGTTGAGTGGTGAAGGTGCGCAGGCTGTCTTTGACGGCGACTACGATGAAATCGAACTGCGTCAGGAGTGGCTTGAAGAGAATACGCTGCACGAATGGGATGAAGGTGAGTTTCAGCTCGAACCGCCGCTGGATACCGAAGAGGGCCAGGCCGCAGCGGATGAGTGGGACGAGCGTTAATTAACGCTTATTCGTACGGGCCGTGGCTGGCGTCAATGGGCAGCAGCAGCGTGTCGAAGATCAGCGAGAACGGCAGATCGAGCACCGTAAGGTAACGCCACGCTGAGTCGCGAACATCCCACTGGACGCCGGGGTAATACTGATTCCCGTGGCCCTGCCCGGGAATGGTACGGCTGATGATGCTGCCGCAGCCGCTGAGCAGCATCGCCATGACCACCACTGCGATTATTTTCATGCCTTACCTCATAAAAAATACCGGCGATTAAGCCGGTATTTTATTTAGTGGGTGGCGCTTCGCTTACCCGCCCTACGTTTATGTGTAGGCCCGTGCAAACGTCACGCCGCCGGGCAAAGAAGCAGTTACTTCGCCTTCAGTGCCAGCGGATTCAGTTTCAGCTCATTGTAGTGGCTCACCCACGACGAGTATCTCTCCGGCGCAGACCAGACGCGATAGTGCAGGCGCGCCATTGTTACCGGATCGCTCAGCAGCACCAGACGACGGTCGCGGTTGAGTTTCTCCGGCGTCTCGTTCAGCGCCTGCTCAACGTGACGATCGCGGGCAATCTCCAGTACATGGCTGGCACGGTGACGCGCGGTAGCCATTGCGGTGGCCAGGGCGTTAAACGACGGGTTAAACACCGCGTGCATAAAGCCATCTGCCAGCGAGCGGCTGCGGTTCAGCTCGAGATAACGGTCGGTATCCACCAGCACCTGCGGCGGGGAATACTCTTCCGGGATCAGGAACAGCTTCCAGCGTTTAGTGCGCAGGCCAACCGTTGAGCGGCTGGAGATCACCGACACAAACGGCGACAGGATCAGGGAGAAGACAATCGGGGCCAGCCAGAACAGGAAACGCAGATCCAGCCACGCCATCCCGGCCGCCCACACCAGCCCCAGCAGCAGCTGCGAACCGTGACGCATAAAGGCTTCGCTCCACGGCGTGGAGTCATCGTCACGCTGCGGCGAGTTCCAGACCACTTCCCAGCCCAGGAACGCGCTCACCACAAATACGGTGTGGAAGAGCATACGTACCGGTGCCAGCAGGACGGAGAACAGCACTTCCAGCAGCAGCGACAGCGTCACGCGGCAGAAGCCACCGTACTCTTTAGAGCCTTTACACCAGATCAGCACAATACTGAGCAGTTTTGGCAGGAACAGCAGCACCATGGTCGACGCAAACAGCGCAATCGCCAGTTCCGGACGCCACTGCGGCCACACCGGGAACAGCTGGCGCGGTTGCAGGAAGTATTGCGGTTCCGTCAGCGCGTGGACAACCTGCAACGCCGTCGACAGCGCCAGGAACATAAACCACAGCGGTGCAGACAGATAAGACATCACGCCCGTCAGGAAGACCGCACGGTGAACCGGGTGCATCCCTTTCACCAGGAACAGGCGGAAGTTCATCAGGTTACCGTGACACCAGCGGCGGTCACGCTTCAGTTCATCCAGCAGGTTCGGCGGCAATTCTTCGTAGGAGCCTGGCAGATCGTAGGCGATCCAGACGCCCCACCCTGCACGGCGCATCAGCGCGGCTTCAACAAAGTCATGCGACAGGATAGAGCCTGCGAAGGAGCCTTCGCCCGGCAGCGGCGCAAGCGCACAGTGCTCGATAAACGGCTTCACGCGGATAATGGCGTTGTGACCCCAGTAGTGGGATTCACCCAGTTGCCAGAAGTGCAGACCCGCGGTAAACAGCGGCCCGTAAACCCGCGTCGCAAACTGCTGGCAGCGTGCGTACAGCGTGTCCATTCCCGACGCTTTTGGCGAGGACTGAATAATCCCGGCATTCGGGTTAGCTTCCATCAGGCGAACCAGGCCGCTCAGACAGTCGCCGCTCATCACCGAGTCAGCATCCAGAACCACCATGTAGCTGTACTGGTTACCCCAGCGACGGCAGAAGTCATCGATGTTACCGCTTTTACGCTTCACGCGACGACGACGACGGCGATAGAAGATCTGCCCTTCGCCCTGCACTTCCGCAATCAGCTCCATCCAGGCTTTTTGCTCTGCCACGCAGATATCGGGGTTGTAGCTGTCGCTAAGAATGTAGACGTCGAAATGCGCCGCGTTACCGGTCGCCTTAACGGACTCCCAGGTGGCGCGAAGACCCGCGAATACGCGGTCAACGTCTTCGTTACAGATAGGCATAATCAGCGCGGTACGATGCTCGGGATTCAGGGGTTCATCCCCGACCGTCGACGCGGAAATGCTGTATTTGTCGCGGCCCATCAGCAGCTGCAGGAAGCCCATCAGCGCGGTCCAGAACCCGGCCGATACCCAGCAGAACAACACGGCGAACAGCAGGAGGATGCCGCTCTGCAGAATATACGGCAGCAGCTGCATAAAGGAGACCCAGATATCCTGGCCTATCATGTCAGCAGGGTTAATCAGCGCCCAGCCCTGATAAGGCAGGATCGTCTTCATGTACCACGTCGCAACGACCGTCTGCGCCAGCGTCAGCAGCAGCAAGGTATAGCGGCGCAGCGTACCCACGGTACGCCATTTCTGCTCAGAGGCCTGCTCTTCTTTGGTCAAACGGGACAGATAGCGCGGCGTAACTTCACGCCCGCGCAGGCGATCCCAGAAGCGGCCCACCGGGTTGGTGCGCCAGGGATCGGGGAACATCGAGGAACGCGTTGCTTTCGGCATTGCCTGAAGCTGGTCGCGCCCTTCATCGTCCTTAATCAGTTGACCTTCTGCCAGCGAGTCCGGCCACGTGCGCTCCAGACGCATTTTGACTGACCCGAGCGGTGAATCATCCTCACGGGTAAAGTGACGATGTTCACCATCCAGGGCGGCATGCACCGCCTGAATGTCGCTCCTGGGCAGTGCCGCTTTTTCAATATCCGTCAGCGGCATCGCATCAATATATTCAGTTGTATTATTCATTGGCAGGTAGCTGATAGCTCCAGGTTTCGCTCAGTGGCTGATCTTCACTGACCAGCGCAGCACGCATTTCAGTGGTCTGTTTCGGATCTTTCACTTTCACACGCAGGGTTAAACGCCACCCTTTGGTTACCGGGTTATAACGCACAGCATTTTCCACAATCTCACCGTTATCACCGATGCTGGCCTGGGCGGTCACTGCGGTATCCGGGGACAGTTTTTTCATGTCCTGGCCGGTGAAATCCACCACAAACGCGACGGTGCCGTCCGGCTGACGGATAAGGTTAGATTGCTTCACATCGCCCGTAGAGCGACGCGTCTGCATCACATACGCATTGTCCGGCGCGTGCAGTTTATCTTCGTCACGGCTGAAGGTAATCGCGTACTTGAAGTTCATCTCTTTACCGGCTTCCGGCAGCTGATCCGGCGTCCAGTAAGCGACGATGTTGTCGTTGGTTTCATCGTTGGTTGGAATTTCAACCAGCTCGACTTTGCCTTTGCCCCAGTCACCTTTCGGCGTTACCCAGGCGCTTGGGCGCAGGTCGTAACGGTCGTCCAGATCCTCAAAGCGAGAGAACTGACGGCCACGCTGCAGCAGACCGAAGCCCTGCGGGTTTTCCATAGCGAAACTGCTGACGGCCAGATGTTTCGGGTTGTTCAGCGGACGCCAGATCCATTCGCCGTTACCGGCATGGATGGAGAGACCGTTGGAGTCGTGCAGCTCAGGGCGGAAGTTGGTTGCCGGAGACGGCTGGTTAGGGCCGAACAGGAACATGCTGGTCAGCGGTGCCACGCCCAGCTTGCCTACTTTATCGCGCAGGTACACTTTGGACTGCACGTCAACAACCGTGTCACGGCCCGGCATGATCACGAAGCGATAAGCGCCGGTCGCACGAGGGGAGTCCAGCAGCGCATAAATCGTCAGACGTTTGTCCGTAGGTTTAGGACGTTCGATCCAGAACTCGCGAAAACGCGGGAACTCTTCACCGGATGGCAATGCCGTATCAATGGCCAGGCCACGCGCGGAAAGCCCGTACACCTGCCCTGCGCCAATCACGCGGAAGTAGCTGGCGCCCAGCATGCTGACGATTTCGTCGTTTTTATCTTTGCTGTTGATCGGGTAAAGCACCTTGAAGCCTGCGAAGCCGAGGTCTTTCACCGTGTCTTTGTCGTGCTGTACGTCGCCAAAATTGAAATAATCCGGGCTGTACTTGATTTTACGGACCGCGGTCGCCGTCACTTCATTGATGGCAACAGGGGTGTCGAAATACATACCCTGGTGATAAAACTCAAGCTTGAACGGGGTTTTAATGTTGTTCCAGTACGCTTTGTCATGGTTGAACTGGATCTGCTGATAGTCCGCGTATTTCATGTCGCGGAAAACGGAGGGCAAGTTACTTTTCGGCGCTTCGTAGCTCTTCCCCGCCATCGATTTTGCCTGTTTTGCGACGTCATCGATGTTAAAGGCCAGAGCCGATGAGGTATACAGTGATAACACCACTGCAGCACCCAACCAACGCATTTTCATCATTTGTTGTTTATGTTTCATAATAAGTAAGCACTTCCCCCTTTGTGTGCTTATATCGATCCGATCCATTTTAATGGAAACTCAGGCAATCCGACAACATTATCACTGCTTTGTTCAGCTCGCTGGCTCATGGATTAAGCAAATGAAAGAACCCGCTTTTCACTTTGCGTGCTTATCCTGGAGACAGGGTGTCGGTCTTGGTGTAGGGTTGGCTCCGAATGTAACCATTATGAGTCTTAGGGATAAGGCGAAAAGTCTGAGAATGCACAAAGTTATATGAGCACAACACCCGTACAACGCGAATATTTCCTCGACTCGATCCGGGCATGGTTGATGCTCTTAGGGATCCCGTTCCATATTTCACTGATTTACTCGAGCCACACCTGGCACGTTAACAGCCTTGCACCTTCCTGGTGGCTTACGCTGTTTAATGACTTTATTCACGCCTTCCGTATGCAGGTGTTTTTCGTCATCTCGGGCTACTTCTCCTACATGCTTTTCCTGCGCTATCCGCTTAAGCGCTGGTGGAAGGTGCGCGTGGAGCGCGTGGGCATCCCGATGTTAACCGCCATTCCCCTGCTTACGCTGCCGCAATTTATTATGCTGCAGTATGTCAACGGTAAGGCGGCAAACTGGCCTACGCTTTCGCTGTATGAGAAGTACAACACCCTGGTCTGGGAACTTGTTTCTCACCTCTGGTTCCTGCTGGTGCTGGTCGTGCTCACTACGGTGAGTCTGGTGATCTTTTCCCGGCTGCGCCGCCACGTCAGCGAAAAATCCGATGCGTTCTTTGCCAACATTACCCTCGGCAAACTGTCGCTGCTCTTTCTGGTGCTGGGCATAATCTATGCCGCCATCAGACGCACGTTGTTTATCGTCTACCCACCGATTCTGAGCGACGGGCTGTTTAATTTCGTCGTTATGCAAACGCTGTTCTACCTCCCCTTCTTCCTGATTGGGGCGCTGGCGTTTATCTATCCGCAGCTGAAATCGCTCTTCACGACCCCTTCTCCGTGGTGTGCGGCGGGCGCGGCGCTGGCGTTTGCAGCCTATCTGCTGAACCAACGCTACGGCAGCGGCGACGCGTGGATGTATGAAACCGAGAGCGTGATTACCACGCTCATGGGGCTGTGGATGGTGAACGTGGTATTCGCCCTGGGCCATCGCCTGCTGAATTTTAAATCCAGCCGCGTCACTTATTTCGTCAATGCGTCATTGTTTATTTATCTGGTGCATCACCCGTTAACGCTGTTCTTCGGGGCGTTTATCACCCCGCACATTGCCTCGAATACGGTGGGCTTCTTTACCGGGCTGGTCTTTGTGATAGGGATTGCGATTGTGCTGTACGAGATCCACCTGCGGATCCCGCTGTTGCGTTTCCTCTTCTCCGGCAAACCGCAGGTTAAAGCCTGATAGCAGAGCGGCGCCCATCTGGCGCCGCTTTTTTTATCCGATACCTAACTCCTGCTCGCGCTGGATCAGCATCTGCCCATACAGACGCGCCGTCTCTTCATCAAAACAGACAAAAATGACCTTCTCCGGCACAGGCTTGAGCGAGAGATAGTGGTAAACCGTGTTCACGGCTATCCTGGCGGCCTCGGCTTTCGGATAGCCGTACACGCCCGTACTGATGGCCGGAAACGCCATGGTGTTATAGCCATTATCAGCCGCGAGGCGCAGGCAGTTGCGGTAGGTCTCTTCCAGTATGCTGGCCTCGTTGCGGTCTCCACCGTGCCAGACAGGCCCCACGGCGTGGATGACGGCTTTGGCGTTCAAATCGCCCGCGAGCGTAATGACAGCATGCCCCGGCGGGCACTCGCCCTGCTGCTGGCGCACCACCTTACAGGCTTCAAGCAGCTGCGGTCCGGCAGCCCGATGGATGGCACCATCAACACCCCCGCCCCCCATTAACGATGGATTTGCCGCGTTGACGATCACGTCAACCCGTAGCGTGGTGATATCGCCCAGGACGATCTCTATTTGTGGTTTCATATTTCCCCCTGCTCTCCACCTTTCGGTTCAGTGTATAGCAGAGGGAATTCAATGAAAAAGGGATTTGAATGGCCCCCGGCCTGAGATGGGGGCAAGAAAGACTCAACGGTAGTCGAGTTCAACGACCGCTAATTTCTTCTCTGGATCCAGGTACTTCATGCTGACCTGCACCGTATTTGCAGACGTGTGATGTCCATCCAGGGCATCCTGATAACTGATGTGCGTTGTTTGCATCCGCCCGTTTTGAGGGCAGGTTAACGCAAATTTCTGATGTTGAGGGTTTACCACGCAAGGGTCTTCCACGATCTGCCCGCGGAAGTGGATCACGCCGCCCTGCGCCGTGGTGGCCGCCATCGCGGGAGTTAGCGCAGCGGTACAGATAAAAGCAATGCCAGAGATGAATCGGGAAATGGACGCAGCCATCGGTAGCTCCTCAATGATAAATCGTCCTTGAGGGGTTGATATGTTCCTTGGTACAGCCAAAACGTCACTCTGATCCCTTGCGGCCACGTAGCGCCGCTCTCATGATCATAGTAATAACTCCCGGGTGGCGCCATCTCACACAAATTATTGATTTGATGAATATTATGACGTCATCACTCAGAGGACGGCCAGCGTTGCGTTAAATGTAACGATTCGCCGTCGGAGACAGTAACTACAAGCGTTACCGAGTCGAGGGCGTGAATATTAACGCTCAGGCGTGAAAGATCTATCGGCTGATTGGCGGGAATGTTTAAGGTATTTCGCTGCGTCGAGGTGCTGTTGCCCCCCAGTCCATGGCGGCTAAAATCAATATGTACCTGACAAAGACAGGCGTGCGTCAGGGTGACCTGCGGAATGATGGTGGTCATCTCGCCCTCTTGCGAGGTTTTGAAGGTAATTTGGCTGGAGAGCGCAGCAAGGAGGACTAAGGTGTGCATGATGAACTCCCGAAAAAAAACAGGGCGCAGGCCCTGTTTTATGTCGAACTGAAGTTTGTCTTAATACTGATGCGCTGTCGCGTTGTTGCCGAAGCCAACCTGCTGAACAGTCACAGTAGAGCCGGAAGCTGTTTGATCAACCGCCGCACCGTTACCACCACCAAACTGGCTCACGGTCATTGTAGAGTCTTTACCATTCCACTGATCGAGCGTTGCGCTGTTACCGAAACCGTTCTGGGTCAGGGTAATGGTGCTGTCATCGGAACCTTGTCCGACATCCGCGCCGTTACCGCCACCGCTCTGGCTGATGCTCAGGGAAGAATCCCGGGCGTCTGATTGCAGTGCAAGAGCTGAGTTACCGCCACCGTACTGGTAAATGCTCAGGGTTGAATCAGGACCATTATTATTATGACCGCCACCATGACCCCAGCCGCCTTGATTAATAAGACCTGCCATAGCACTACCTGAAACGACGATTGCTGCAAGTGCTGCCACTTTGATAAATTTCATGGTAAACCCCCATCGGATTGATTAAAGTCGCCGCGAAACAGCTAGCGTTGAATAACGCGAATGGCCATTTGCGACTGTCTTTGCACTACAACTGCGGTTTTCTGCGTACCGTACTGCGTAATATTGGCTTTATTACCCGAGCCTTTCTGGATAATCATCGCCGTGTTACCAAATGCCCCTTGCGTAATACTCGCATCGTTCGAACTGCCACTCTGCGCGATATAGGCAAAGTTATAAGTCCCTGATTGATCAACTCTCGCTCGGTTTCCTGTCCCTTCCTGGGAGACAACGGACAGTAATTTAGAACCGCCCTGCCGAACCTGAGCGTCATTATTTACGCCCTGCTGACCAATAATGGCTGCCTGATTTAATGAGGAACGACTTAATTCATTCACCGCGAAGTTATATTCAGTATGAGCTAAATCTGAACCTGCCGCGGTGACAAACCCAGGCACTCCCAGTAATGTAAACATCATAAATAACGAACTGTTTTTCATGTTGTCACCCTGGACCTGGCTATATACCCACTGTGATGTGACCTCGTGTTAACTCATTCATCATTTTGTTAACGCGTCGTTACGGTGATGAGTATGTCCGTCGAAACATTTTAAATATCTCACCCGCGCGGCTTATTTTTATTTAGGGCATCACCTCAAAGTATTAAATAAAGCCAAAAAAGCGCTGCGTTCAGATAATGTGAGTTTTTATTCTGCGACGCCGTTAAGCCCTGCATAACACCGGAGAACGCGCGGCCGGGCCTTATCCAGAGCCTGTTTACCGTTTCGCTTAACAACATCTTGTTCATGCCGTGACACAAAGCGTGTTTTCTTAAGATGATTCCCAAGGATTTTTCAGGCGTAGATTTTTTTGCTGAGTCATACCTTAACAGCAGAGAGCAACAATAAATATATCGCATTAAAATCATAGCGATACATTTATTTGTATGATTTTTAAAAACTGTCCATAATTATTACTCTGTACAACTTTCCTATCAAATCCTCACAATTCTCCGCCTGGAATTTCACAAATTAATATTTATTTTTACATCTTGTTACATCATTAACACTTGCTTTAAAATTCGTAATAGCTAGATTGAAATCAGAAGTAAGCAATTCGTTTTATATTTACCTCCTGCTGGAGGTTATGGTCTGATTTTACACACAGCAGTGCAACATCTGTCAGTACTTCTGGTGCCCTCTTTTAATTAAGAGGGCAGCTGCCAGGTGTCCTAAAAAGTGGGGTTTCATCATGTTTAATGAAGTCCATAGTTTACAGGATCATACGTTACTGTTGATCACAAAGCCTTCTTTACAAGCGACCGCCTTATTACAGCATTTAAAGCAATCGCTCGCACTGAACGGAAAACTGCACAATATTCAACGCTCTTTTGATGATATTGCCTCAGGCAGCATCATTCTTCTCGATATGATGGAAGCGGATAAAAAGCTTATCCATTACTGGCAAGATAACTTAAGCAGGAAAAACAATAATATCCGTGTGCTGTTATTGAATACCCCTGATGAGTATCCGTTCAGAGACATTGAAAGCTGGCCGCATATCAATGGCGTTTTTTACGTCACTGAAGAGGAAGGCCGTGTCGTTGAAGGGTTGCAGGGGATATTGCGCGGTGAATGTTATTTTTCGCAGAAGCTTGCCAGCTATCTCATCACCCATTCCGGAAACTATCGCTACAACAGTTCAGAATCTGCCCTTCTTACTCACCGTGAGAAAGAGATCCTCAACAAGTTGCGCATAGGCGCCTCCAATATTGAAATCGCCCGTTCGTTATTTATCAGCGAAAATACGGTAAAGACGCATCTTTATAATCTTTTCAAGAAGATAGCCGTTAAAAACCGGACCCAGGCGGTATCATGGGCAAACGATAACCTCAGGCGTTAATAACATGAAACGCACGTTGAGTTGGATTGCCGCAGCGGGCATTCTGCTCGCTGCCGGGAACCTCCGGGCCGTAGAGGTTGAAGTTCCCGGGCTGTTAACTGACCACACCGTCTCGTCCGTCGGGCACAATTTTTACCGTGCTTTTAGCGATAAATGGGACACGTCGTATCCTGGAAATATCACGATTAACGAACGGCCCAGTGCACGATGGGGAAGCTGGATAACCATAACGGCCAATCAGGACGTTATTTACCAGACATTTTTATTCCCCACCAAAATAGACTTCGATAAAAACGTTGACTTAGCACTGGCACATACTGAAGACGCTATTAATCGCCTGCAAATAGATAAAGCGCTATTAAGCACCCGCGATTTAGCAAAAGACGAATTCTAGTCACCCAATATTCGGAGGCTGTCATGCGTATTGCATATGCAGTGGTTTCGTTAATGCTTATTACACCTGTAAGCTGGGCCGGGAATATGACGTTCCAGTTTCGTAACCCTAACTTTGGTGGCAACCCTAACAACGGGGCATTTCTGCTCAACGAAGCTCAGGCTCAAAACTCGTACAAAGACCCCAGCTATGAGGACTACAGCGTTGACACGCCCTCTGCGCTGGACAACTTCACCCAGGCGATTCAGTCACAGATTTTAGGCGGCTTACTCACCAATATTAATACCGGTAAACCCGGGCGAATGGTGACGAATGACTTTATTGTCGATATAGCCAATAAAGACGGACAGCTTCAGCTCAACGTGACGGATCGTAAAACGGGGAAAACATCCACCATTCAGGTGTCCGGTTTACAAAATAACGCCGCTGATTTCTAAACAACCACGAAATAAGGACAATGACCATGCAGCGCTTCCTGTTAATTGTTGCAGTGTGCTTATTAAGCGGATGTTTAACTGCTCCGCCAAAAGAAGGTGCAAAACCGACATTAATGCCTCGGGCCCAAAGCTATCGTGATTTAACGCATCTCCCGTCGCCTACCGGAAAGATATTCGTCTCGGTTTACAATATTCAGGATGAAACGGGACAGTTTAAGCCTTATCCGGCCAGTAACTTCTCTACGGCTGTGCCGCAAAGCGCCACCGCGATGCTGGTCACCGCTCTGAAGGATTCACGCTGGTTTATTCCGCTGGAACGTCAGGGGCTACAGAACCTGCTGAACGAGCGTAAAATCATTCGTGCCGCGCAGGAAAATGGCACCGTGGCGAATAACAACCGTATGCCGCTGCAATCGCTGGCGGCAGCCAACGTCATGATCGAAGGCTCGATTATCGGTTATGAAAGCAACGTTAAATCCGGCGGCGTGGGTGCGCGCTATTTTGGTATTGGGGCAGATACCCAGTATCAACTTGATCAAATAGCGGTGAACCTGCGCGTGGTCAACGTCAGTACCGGGGAAGTGCTGTCGTCGGTCACCACCAGCAAAACCATCCTCTCGTATGAGGTGCAGGCTGGGGTGTTCCGCTTCATCGACTACCAGCGCTTGCTTGAGGGTGAAATTGGCTATACCTCTAACGAACCGGTGATGATGTGTCTGATGTCCGCCATCGAAACGGGGGTTATCTTCCTGATTAACGACGGGATCGACCGCGGACTGTGGGATCTGCAGAACAAGGCCGAAGCGAAAAACCCGGTTCTGGTAAAATACCGCGAAATGTCCGTTCCGCCGGAATCCTGATCCGACGCGCATAAAAAAGGCGAGAACGTTATCTCGCCTTTTTTTTATTCACTGAGTGCCGTGGCGTTTTGCGTTCGCTCCCGCCGGGCAGCCAGCCAGAGGCCGCTGTTTTTCATCGCATAACCAAACAGTAAGCCCAGCACCAGCGATGGCACCACCAGCTGCCAGTCACCCTGCCCTGCAAAGGTTGCGCAGGCGCCCATAAAGGTACCCGGGACAAACGACAGCAGAAGATGTTTCGCCTGAACGCACATCAAAAAGGCCACCACGCCCGTCATGACATACCCCAGAATCTCAAGGTGAGGTGCCAGCGCGCTGCCCTTCATGATCACCATCGCCCAGACAACACCGCTCATCAACGTACAGCCTGAGATAAACAGCCCTTTCAGGCCGCCCTGAGGGCAGGCGAAATAGGCAGTGCAGCCCAGGAAACCGGCCCAGCTCAGCAAACCGAGAGACACGGCCACCCATCCCCACAGCCCGGAGAGAATGCCTGTTGTAAGTGCAATGCAGAGTAATATGTTCATGGCGCGCATATTAGCAGAAGCGCGCCATGAAAATGCGATCATGAGCACATTATGTGCAAGATGAAATGTATCGTTGCAGAATTTATGTGATTCAGATCACTCTTCGTTCTCTTCTTCCAGTTCATCCCACATTGCGGCAATAGCGTCACGGGTCAGCGGGGCCAGCGTTCGCCAGAAAGGAGACATCGCGTGTGCTTCCACTTTGCCGAGGAAGGTGCCACACCACGGCAGCAGGTAATCTTCAAACAGGGTCTGGATGGCGTCATTTTCATCGTCGCCCGCATGATCTTCAATCCAGGAGGCCGCCAGCAGCAGCGTCCCGATGTGGTCGGCCGGGGTATCCGTCAGCGGCATACCGCGCTCGGATAAAAAGGCGCGCACTTCCGCTTCCGTTGCGCCTTCCTGCCACGCAGAGCGATACGGCGAAACGCGACACTCGTCGCCCACAAACAGGGCATTGAAGTCGGTTGAAATCTGCTGCATATCGCAGCTCTTCTGCAGCCGCTCCAGTAACGCATCCTGTTCCAGCGGCCAGTTCTGCGCCAGCTTCCCTTCACGAATCAGCGTGAAGAGCGGAACCAGCAGCGGATCCTGCGGCTGACGATAATAGAGCGTACCCAGCACGCGGCAGAGGATGGAAAACTCATTCATTTTTTTATTCCGTTACGTAATTAAAGGTCGACAAATTCATCGATCGGCGCCATTCCGCGCGATTCCAGAAAATCAAGCATGCGGCGCGGGGTGACATTCAGGATCCGCTCCTCCGGGAACCCAACGTCATTCAGCACCTTCAGGCACTCGCTGAAATCGCCGAGGGTAAACGCCGTGTGTGAATCGGATCCCAGGGCTACCATGCCGCCAGCATCCCGTACCGCCGCAGCAATGTTGCGGCAGTTAGCTTCACTGCCCTTGCGGGAGTGAACGAAAGAGGAGTTGTTTATCTCCAGCGCCACGCGGTGTTTCGCCGCAGCCTGCGCAACCGCCTCGATATCAACAGGGTACTTCGGGTTTCCCGGATGGCTGATGATATGCACATTGCCGCTGGCAATGGTGGCAATCATCGCCGCGGTATTGGTCTCTTTGTCCTGCGGCGCAAAAACCGGCTCATGGAAGCCGGCAATAATTAAATCCAGCGAGGTCAGCATCGGGCCGGTGCAGTCAATTTCACCGTCGGTATTCTTAATGTTCGCTTCGATGCCGCGCAGTATCCCGACGCCATCCACCAGGCGTGGCCAGATACGCATATTCACGAAGTGCCAGTAGTGCGGTGCATCAGCCATATCAGGACCGTGATCGGTAATGGCAAACAGCTTGATGCCTTTACGCTTTGCTTGCGCGATGTAGTCATGAAGGGTGCTGTAGGCGTGAGTGCTGGCGACGGTGTGCATATGCAGGTCAACGGGATACATCTTTCTCTCCTCGGCTATTTTTTCAAAGGATAGCAGTTATCAGCGGCGAATATTAGCAAAAACCCGGCCAACGCCGGGTTACTGTCAGTATCCACGCTGTCTGTCGACCTGCCCGGTGACGGTTTTTCCTTTTTCAATCTCGCTGATGGTGTGGGAAATGTACGCCACGGCTTCGGCAGGCCGTGTGACCGCCGCGATGTGCGGCGTCATCGCCACCCGCGGGTGCGCCCACAGCGGGCTTTCTTCTGGCAACGGTTCACGGCTGTAGACATCGAGCATTGCACCTTTCAGCTTACCGCTGTCCAGAGCTTTAATCAGATCGGCTTCCACAAGGTGAACGCCGCGCGCGAGATTCATGACGTAGCTCTGGTCTGCCAGCTGGTTCAGCAGTTCGCCGTTGATGATGCCCACGGTTTCAGCAGTATTTGGCAACAGGTTTATTAACACGCGGGTGTCTTTCAGAAACGCTGGCAGCTCCTGTGTTCCTGCAAAGCTGGCTATACCCGGATAATCCTTGCGGCTGCGGCTCCAGCAGCGCAGCGGGAACCCCCATGGGGCAAGGGCTTCGGCCACTTTCGATCCCAGTACGCCCGCCCCGAGAAGACCAATCGTGAAGTTTTCCCGGGGGTACTCAGGCAGCGGCTCCCAGCGGGCCTGCTGTTTCAACGCCTGATAGTCATCAAAACGGCGGAACCAGTGCAGCACCTGGCTAACTGCATACTCCTGCATTTGCTGACCCATGCCGGTGTCTTCCAGGCGGAACAGCGGAATATGTTCCGGCAGCATTTCCGGGTGGGCTTTCAGTTTACTGAGGATCGAATCCACGCCAGCGCCCAGGGCAAATACGGCTTTCAGCTCGCGGCCCTGCAGCATTTCTACCGGCGGGTGCCAGACCAGCGCATAGTCAGCATGATCGTTATGGCCGCGTTTCCACTCACGTACCCGCGCACCCGGCAGCGCCGCTGAAAGTGCATTAATCCAGTAAGCCGTATCAAAAGTGGGGTGATAGAAAATAATATCCATAGTCATTCCTGCCTTTTATTGCGCTGTTTTATTTTCATTTTCAACTGGATTGCCAGCATAACAAATTTCATCGTCATCCGCGTTGCTGATAAAAAAGACGGTTTCCGTGCATTTAGGAATCAGGTTGTCTGAAGTTTGTCTAAACGCACGACATTACTGAAAAAGTGAGTTGACGGCAGTTCGGCTTTTCCTTACATTAGCGCCCGTCCCGACAACAACGGGATGACAATATGGTGAGGTGTCCGAGTGGCTGAAGGAGCACGCCTGGAAAGTGTGTATACG
>Ga0308162_1000365_pt1 | contig 49494 bp, 53 predicted proteins | sample PhySR2_FD_201370 | JGI IMG/M metagenome (GOLD analysis project Ga0308162, IMG submission 201370) | Phyllosphere microbial communities from UC Gill Tract Community Farm, Albany, California, United States - DLSLS.R2 | ecosystem: Host-associated > Plants > Phyllosphere > Unclassified | place: USA... | reverse complement strand
CAGTCACTGGCTCAGGAACTAAATTCACCACTGAAGCACAGGTGGGCGGTGCGCTTATAACCTACATCGGTAATGTACCCTACACCTTTGTGATTGATTCGATCGCAAGCGATACAGCATTAAACCTAACGACAATATACCAAGGCAGCAATGTAACTGGGCAATCATTCTCTTTGATCGACAGGGGGGCTTACACCGGTATTAATGCAGAGCTTGGAGCAAGAACTGCACTAGCAATTCGCAAGGCCAATTACGACAAGGTGAATTGGCAGCAGCTTTTAACTGTAGACGGTGATGTCACTGTTAAGGTTGACGATTACAGTCAGTATACAGGACCGTCTTGGTTGTCACTGTATAAGTCGTTGAGTGGAATCAATGATAGCTTAGCCAAGAAAGCTAACTCATCTGATTTGGGCGATGCGGCAAAGAAAAATACAGGCAGTGCATCAGGGACGGTAGCTGCGGGTGATGATTCTCGGCTTAACAACTTGGCTAATAAAAAAGGGGGTAACGTTACATCCACTATTACCATGGATAGTGCATCGAATATTGAGTTTTCCAGACGTTCTAAATCAAATACCGATGGTAACACTGCCTATTGGGGCAACTCAAACGTACAGTTTTATTGTGGTGATGACAGACCTAACCCATTCATCACTTTCTATGCATTTGAAAACGTTGGTTCATCTTCTGGTTTGAGAATGCAGGTAAATTACACTGACTCAAAGCGTAACGACTATAACTTTCAAGATAGTGGAACTGCTACTGCAATAAGTTGGCAATCAACATCTGATAATCGGGTGAAAGATGATATTTCGGTAATAAAAAATCCTCTTGAAGATATGAGCAAGTTCCGAGGATGCACTTGGACAATGCGCACTTACGGTGGCGGTGCTGGAATAGGATTTATAGCTCAATCCATTCAAAAATATAATCCTGATCTAGTTACAGTGTCTGGTAACAGTTACTTAGAAGATGGTAGCGTAGTAGATGACACTCTTTCAATTAATGCTGGGCAAATCGCAGCAGGGCTTCACCATGAAGCGATTCTCAATTTAATGTCTATACAGCGAAAAGCTCTACTCGTACTATCTGACCCATCCCTCTCAGATGCAGATAAGCAATCAGCCCTTAAAGAATTAGCTACACTTATTCCAGAAGAAAGTGAATACGCTGATCAATAAGAGGTAGCCATGGCCTTTCCATCCCCTGCACTCGACTACGTCGAAGCAAGACTCACTCCAGAATCTCTTATGCATGTCACCCAGTCGTCAATCATCATTCCGACTGATGAAGGATACGCTGTGGCCGAACCGGGCTATAAGGTGACAAAGGGCAGAACTGTGCTACTAGACGTAAACGGTAAGCTAATGTTTGCCGAAGTGGGGAATGGGAAGTTTAAGACTAACGATGGCATTATCGAGGGTGACGCTCTTGATGATGCCAAAGTGTTAGGAGTAGTGACATTTATGGTGAAGGAATTGTCGAGAGGTGAGGGTGATGAAATCCAGAATTAAACCTCACCCTTTAAGTCAGCCTCTTAAACCTGTAATATTGTAATTTCTGGGGTCAACTCAGAAACATAGATTTTAAATGGTGTACCAAATGGTGTACCAAATCCGAAAAATCAGCAAATTAATTAAATTAACCAGTTGATTATAAAGAATAAAACATTTTAGCATGTAGCCTGTCGTGTGGGTTACCACTGCAATTAAGGATATAAAATGCCAGTTATTACTCTTCCTGATGGAAGCCAACGTAGTTTTGATCATGCCGTTAGCGTGATGGATATAGCCCAAGACATCGGTCCTGGTCTTGCTAAAGCCTGTATTGCCGGACGTGTGAATGGCGAACTGGTTGATGCCGTTGATCCGATTACCGACGATGCAAGCGTGTCAATTATTACCGCTAAGGATGAAGAGGGGATTGAAATCCTTCGTCACTCTTGTGCGCACTTATTGGGACATGCGATTAAGCAACTGTGGCCAAATACCAAAATGGCGATTGGTCCTGTTATCGACAATGGGTTTTACTACGATGTCGATCTCGACCACACATTAACTCAGGAAGACCTCGAAAAACTCGAAAAGCGTATGCACGAGTTGGCCGAAAGAAATTACCAAGTTGTCAAGAAGACAGTTAGTTGGCAAGAAGCACGCGATACCTTTGAAGCGCGTGGCGAACCGTACAAAATGGAAATTCTTGACCAAAACATCAGCCGTGATGATCAACCTGGTCTGTATCATCACGAAGAATATGTTGATATGTGTCGCGGACCGCATGTTCCGAATATGCGTTTCTGCCATCACTTCACGTTACAGAAGTTGGCGGGTGCCTACTGGCGCGGCAATAGCGATAACAAAATGCTGCAACGTATTTACGGTACTGCTTGGGCGGATAAAAAACAGCTTGCGGCGTATTTAAAGCGTTTAGAAGAAGCGGCTAAGCGTGATCACCGTAAAATCGGTAAGCAACTCGATCTTTACCATATGCAAGAAGAAGCACCGGGTATGGTCTTCTGGCATAATGATGGTTGGACAATATTCCGCGAGTTAGAGACCTTTGTTCGCAGTAAACTTAAAGAGTACCAATACCAAGAGGTAAAAGGTCCGTTCATGATGGACCGCGTGCTGTGGGAAAAAACCGGGCACTGGGAAAACTATAAAGAAGCAATGTTTACCACCTCTTCTGAGAACCGTGAGTACTGCATTAAGCCAATGAACTGCCCAGGACACGTCCAGATCTTTAATCAAGGATTAAAGTCTTACCGTGATCTGCCACTTCGTATGGCTGAATTTGGAAGCTGTCACCGTAATGAACCATCGGGGGCGTTACATGGTTTGATGCGTGTTCGTGGCTTTACCCAAGATGATGCCCATATCTTCTGTACCGAAGACCAAATTCTCGATGAAGTAAACAGCTGCATCCGTATGGTCTATGATATGTACAGCACCTTTGGCTTTGAAAAGATCGTGGTAAAATTGTCCACGCGTCCTGAAAAGCGTATTGGCAGCGATGAATTATGGGACAAGGCAGAACAGGATCTGGCGCAAGCGCTCAAAAATAATGATATTGAATTTGAATATCAGCCGGGTGAAGGGGCTTTCTATGGCCCGAAAATCGAATTTACTTTATATGATTGTCTGGATCGTGCATGGCAATGTGGTACAGTACAGCTCGACTTTTCTCTGCCTGAGCGTTTAGAAGCAACTTATGTCGGTGAAAATAATGACCGTCAAACGCCAGTGATGATTCACCGTGCTATACTAGGTTCCGTTGAGCGCTTTATTGGGATTCTAACTGAAGAGTTTGCCGGTTTCTTCCCAACTTGGTTAGCGCCAATGCAAGCCGTGGTGATGAATATCACCGATAGCCAAGCAGAATATGTCAACGAATTGACCAAAAAATTACAAAATGCGGGTATTAGAGCTAAAGCAGACTTGAGAAACGAGAAGATTGGCTTTAAAATCCGTGAGCACACATTACGTCGCGTACCCTACATGTTAGTCTGCGGTGATAAAGAGGTCGAGGCAGGCAAAGTTGCCGTGCGTACCCGCCGTGGAAAAGACTTAGGTGTTTTCGATGTCGACGTATTGATTGAGAAGCTGCAAAACGAAATTCGCAGCAGAAGTATTCATCAGTTGGAGGAATAAGGTATTAAAGGCGGAAAAAGAGTACAACCTACGCGTCCGAACCGTATTAACAGCGAGATTCGCGCAAATGAAGTACGTCTGACGGGGATCGAAGGCGAGCAGCTCGGTATCGTTAGTCTGCGTGAAGCTTTAGAGAAAGCCGAAGAGTCGGGTGTCGATTTAGTTGAAATTAGCCCGAACGCCGAGCCGCCAGTTTGTCGAATCATGGATTACGGCAAATTCCTCTATGAAAAAAGCAAGTCTTCTAAGGAACAGAAGAAAAAGCAGAAAGTTGTTCAGGTTAAGGAAATTAAATTCCGTCCTGGCACTGATGAAGGCGACTATCAGGTCAAACTACGCAACCTGATTCGTTTTCTCGAAGATGGCGACAAAGCCAAAATCACACTGCGTTTTCGTGGTCGTGAAATGGCACACCAGCAGATTGGTATGGAAGTGCTTAACCGCGTGAAAGAAGATCTGTCTGAACTGGCAGTGGTCGAATCCTTCCCATCGAAGATCGAAGGCCGCCAGATGATAATGGTGCTTGCGCCGAAGAAGAAACAGTAGGCCATCAAGTAATGCTGCGTCAGCCTCGGCTGGCGCCGTATTCGCCTGTTGTTTTATATTATTAACAATGCGAAGTGGATATTTGTAAAAATGCCAAAGATTAAAACTGTACGTGGCGCGGCTAAGCGCTTCAAAAAGACTGCCTCTGGCGGTTTTAAGCGTAAGCACGCGAACCTGCGTCATATTCTGACTAAGAAATCAACTAAGCGTAAACGTCACCTACGTCCGAAAGGCATGGTGTCAAAAGGCGATTTAGGTCTAGTTATTGCCTGCCTGCCGTACGCATAAGTCATTTTTTTAATTACAGAATATAAAACAGGAGAGCTACTATGGCTCGCGTAAAACGTGGTGTTGTTGCCCGTGCTCGTCACAAAAAAATCTTAAAACAAGCTAAAGGTTATTACGGAGCACGTTCACGTGTTTACCGTGTTGCCTTCCAGGCAGTCATCAAAGCAGGTCAATATGCTTACCGTGACCGCCGTCAGCGCAAACGTCAATTCCGTCAGCTGTGGATCGCGCGTATTAACGCAGCAGCTCGTCAGAATGGCATCTCTTACAGCCGTTTCATCAATGGACTGAAAAAAGCGTCTATTGAAATCGACCGTAAGATTTTGGCTGATATCGCTGTATTCGACAAATCAACCTTTACTGCGTTGGTCGAAAAAGCGAAAGCAGCACTGGCATAAGTCAGTAGAAAAGGGAGCTTGCTCCCTTTTTTATTTTCTACTTTCGAATTGGACTCTACTTATGAATACCGTTTTTTTTCGTTTCTTTATTTTCTTTAGCCTCTAAACAATTGAGGCTTTTGCGCATGAGATAAGAAACGAAAAAACGCGCGAAAAGCCTCCATTAAGGAGGCTTTGTCGTTTTTAAGACTTGTCGTTATTCATTGTTACATAGCATAACTTCCCAGATAGACTGGATAAAAGAGGAAAGACATGTCCCAACTCGCAGAATTGGTGTCCCAAGCAAAGGGCGCGATTGACGAGGCGACGGATATCGCCACATTAGACACGGTGCGTGTCGAATATTTAGGTAAAAAAGGTCACCTTACTTTACAGATGACCCAATTGCGTGAGTTACCTGCCGAAGAACGCCCAGCGGCGGGCGCAGTGATTAACGAAGCAAAAAGCCAGGTACAAGAACATCTTAATGCGCGTAAAGAGGCTCTAGAGAATGCGGCACTGAATGCGCGTTTAGCCGAAGAGACCATCGATATCAGCCTCCCTGGTCGTCGTATCGAGAATGGCGGCCTACATCCGGTCACGCGCACTATTGATCGCATCCAAGGCTTCTTTAGTGAACTCGGCTTTAGCGTGAAAACAGGCCCAGAGATTGAAGATGCCTACCATAACTTCGATGCCCTGAATATTCCAGCGCATCATCCGGCTCGTGCCGATCATGATACTTTCTGGTTTGATGCAGACCGTCTTCTCAGAACGCAAACTTCAGGTGTACAGATCCGCACCATGAAGGCAGAACAACCGCCTATCCGCATTATTGCGCCGGGCCGCGTCTATCGTAACGACTACGATCAAACCCACACGCCGATGTTCCACCAAATGGAAGGGCTGATCGTCGATAAAGATATTAGCTTTACCAATCTTAAAGGTACGCTGCACGATTTCCTGCGTAATTTCTTCGAAGAAGATCTTCAGGTCCGTTTCCGTCCGTCCTATTTTCCCTTTACCGAACCTTCTGCAGAAGTGGATGTGATGGGTAAAAACGGTAAATGGCTAGAAGTGCTTGGCTGCGGCATGGTGCATCCTAATGTCTTGCGCAGCGTTGGCATCGACCCTGACGTTTACTCTGGTTTTGCCTTCGGTATGGGGATGGAGCGTTTGACTATGTTACGTTATGGCGTTAACGATCTTCGCGCATTCTTCGAAAATGATTTACGTTTCCTCAAACAGTTTAAATAAGGGCAGGTTATCCAATGAAATTCAGTGAACTCTGGTTACGTGAATGGGTAAATCCGGCCCTAACAAGTGATGAACTCTCAAACCAAATCACCATGGCAGGATTAGAGGTTGATGGGGTTGAAGCCGTTGCAGGTGTATTTAACGGTGTGGTGGTCGGTGAAGTGGTCGAGTGCCATCAGCATCCAAATGCTGACAAATTACGTGTGACCAAAATCAACGTCGGTGGCGAGCATTTACTCGATATCGTCTGTGGCGCACCAAACTGCCGCCAAGGGTTAAAGGTTGCCGTGGCCACGGTGGGCGCGATTTTACCGGGTGATTTTAAAATCAAGCCGGCTAAGCTGCGCGGCGAGCCCTCTGAAGGGATGCTTTGCTCCTTTACCGAGTTAGGTATCGATGTGGAGTCAGAAGGGATTATTGAACTACCCGCTGATGCACCGATCGGTCAAGATATTCGTCATTACCTCCAGCTTGATGACAACACCATTGAAATCAGTGTCACGCCCAACCGTGCTGATTGCTTAGGGATTATGGGGATTGCTCGCGATGTAGCTGTAGCGAATGGCCTGCCCTTCAACGTCCCCGCTGTAGCAGCGGTCACCCCCACTAGCGACCGTCAATTCCCCATCGAATTAACGGCAGGCGAAGCGTGTCCACGTTACTTAGGTCGTGTGATCGAGAATATTGATATCAATGCCCCGACGCCACTATGGATGCAAGAAAAACTGCGTCGTTGTGGTATTCGTTCGATTGACGCCATAGTCGATATCACAAACTACGTCTTACTTGAACGTGGTCAGCCGATGCATGCATTCGACTTAGCGAAGTTAGCTGGCAAGATCGAGGTGCGTCAGGCGAAGCAAGGCGAAACCTTGACCTTATTGGATGGCAATAACGTCACACTGACTGATGACGTTCTGGTTATTGCTGATAACGAGAAAGCGCTCGCGATGGCGGGGATTTTCGGTGGAGAAGAGTCCGGTATCTCTGCAACCACTCAGAATGTCTTAATAGAATGCGCCTTTTTCTCACCATTAGCGATCACGGGTCGCGCTCGCCGTTTCGGTCTGCACACTGATGCTTCACACCGCTATGAACGCGGCGTCGATCCAGCGGGCCAATACGCAGCGATGGAGCGTGCTACCGAGCTATTATTGGCGATCTGTGGAGGCCAAGCCGGTCCAGTTATCGAGAAAACTGCTGAGCAACATTTACCCAAGCCCGCTGTAATAACCTTACGCCGCAGTAAATTAGATCGTCTGATCGGTCATGAAATTGCTGACCAAAAAGTCACCGATATTTTGACGCAACTCGGTTGTGACGTCACTGCAGCTGAGCAACAGTGGCAGGTGGTTGCGCCGACTTGGCGATTCGATATGGAGATCGAAGAAGATCTGATCGAAGAAGTCGCTCGTGTCTACGGTTATAACAATATTCCTGACGTGCCAGTTAAAGCAAGCTTGATTATGCCTGCGCACCGTGAAGCGAATCTCGCACTGCAACGCGTCAAAACCCTACTGGTCGATAAAGGCTACCAAGAAGCTATTACTTATAGTTTTGTAGACCCTAAAACGCAATCTTTGCTGCATCCACAACAGGAAGCCCTCATTCTTCCTAGCCCAATATCTGCGGATATGTCGGCAATGCGGTTATCGCTGTGGGCTGGCTTATTAGATGCTGTGGTCTATAACCAAAACCGTCAGCAAAGCCGTGTGCGTCTTTTCGAAAGCGGATTACGTTTTGTCCCTGATAGCCAGGCACCTTTAGGGATCCGTCAGGAAATGATGCTATCGGGCGTTATTGCCGGCGCGCGTTGCGACGAGCACTGGTTAATCGAGCGTCAAAATGTAGACTTTTTCGATCTGAAAGGGGACTTGGAAGGGCTACTCGACTTAACCGGCAAAACTGAGCTCATTTCCTTCCGCCGCACTGAGCACAATGCACTCCATCCGGGGCAGAGTGCTGAAATTGTGCTGGCCGGCGAAGTGATCGGCTGGATTGGTGTGGTACATCCAGAGCTGGAACGTAAACTCGATTTGAACGGCCGTACTGTTGTCTTTGAACTCTTATGGGACAAATTGGCAGAGCGTGAAATCCCGCATGCTAAGCCAGTGTCTAAGTTCCCAGCCAACCGTCGCGATATCGCTGTGGTGGTCTCAGAATCGATTAATGCAGCAGATATTATCGCTGAGTGTAAGAAAGTTGGCGTAAATCAGTTGGTTGGCGTAAACTTATTCGATGTATACCGTGGAAAGGGGGTTGAGCCAGGTTTTAAGAGCCTTGCACTAAGCCTGCACCTACAAGATTCCACGCGTACACTTGAAGAAGAGGATATTGCTGCCACGGTAGCTGACTGTGTTGCAGCGTTAAAAGAGCGATTCCAGGCAACCTTGAGGGATTGAACCGATGGCGCTTACAAAAGCTGAAATGTCAGAATATTTGTTTGAAAAATTGGGTCTAAGCAAACGTGACTCTAAAGAGTTAGTGGAACTTTTCTTCGAAGAGATTCGCAGTGCGCTGGAGAAGGGAGAACAGGTCAAGCTATCGGGATTTGGTAACTTTGATCTTCGGGAAAAAAACCAACGTCCAGGACGAAATCCTAAGACCGGTGAAGACATCCCGATCACTGCTCGCCGAGTCGTGACTTTCCGGCCTGGCCAGAAGCTTAAAAGCCGGGTTGAAACTGCAGTACCTAAGAAAGGTTAATGCAGATACCCTAATAATAAAAGAAGCTGCCTCGGCAGCTTTTTTTATCTCTAGTGCTTGCGTTATTGTTTAGGACAAGGAGTGGAGGCTTATGGTTAAAACGTTTCTTTCTCGTAGTATGCCGTTTTTTGCAATATTGCTAGCGTTCTTAGTGATTGGCTGTAGTAGTCATGCGCCTTCACCCGATGCACGGCTTTCAAACCCCCGCGTGGTCCACCGAGTATTGAGTGACCAATTGGTGAAATGGCGCGGTACGCCTTACCGATACGGTGGTTTAAGCCGCAGTGGTATCGATTGTTCCGGTTTTGTATATCGCACTTACCGCGAGCGCTTCGGTATTCAGCTACCGAGAACGACCCGTCAACAGAGTGATCTTGGCACACGTATCCGTAAAAAAGACTTACTGCCAGGCGATCTGGTCTTCTTTAAGACAGGTTGGGGCGAAGGGGGATTGCATGTTGGCATTTACGATACCCAGAATCAATTTATTCATGCGTCGACCAGCCGCGGCGTGATGCGCTCGTCGTTAAATAATGTCTACTGGCGAAAGGTTTTTTGGCAAGCGCGTCGTCTATAACGACTTTCGTCCGAGGTAAAAAATGAAATTTGTACATCAATGGGCTAATCAGCTGCCAGAACTTTGCACAGAGGTCATGCCTACGCCACTACAAGAAGGCAGGCTTCTCTATCTTAATCGCGCGCTTGCCGACGATTTAACTCTTCCAGCCACAGAAACACTGCAAAACTCGTCAGTATGGTGGGGCGGTGAACTGCTCACAGGCATGCGCCCGGTTGCTCAAGTTTATAGCGGTCATCAATTCGGGGTGTGGGCCGGGCAGCTGGGCGATGGGCGAGGCTTACTTCTTGGTGAACAAAAACTCGCGTCAGGTGCGAAGGTCGATTGGCATCTGAAAGGGGCAGGTAAAACGCCTTATTCTAGGATGGGAGATGGTCGAGCAGTATTACGCTCAACGATCCGCGAATTTCTCGCTTCCGAAGCCATGCATGGTCTTGGGATCCCTACAACCCGTGCACTAAGTATTGCAACGGGGAGTGACCTTGTGCAGCGCGAAGTGGCAGAGCCGGGCGCGATGCTCATCCGCACAGCGGAAAGTCATCTACGATTCGGACACTTCGAACATCTGTTTTACCGACAACAGACCGACGCATTAACGAAACTAGCGGATTATAGTATCGAGAACTTTTGGCCTGAGCTTCAGGATCAAGCGGACCGTTACTATCTGTGGTTTGCCGATATCGTGCGACGCACTGCAACGATGATTGGACGATGGCAGAGTGTGGGGTTTGCCCACGGGGTGATGAATACTGACAATATGTCATTGTTAGGACTCTCGTTGGACTACGGCCCGTATGCGTTTATGGATGACTACAATCCTGAATTAATCTGTAATCATAGCGATTATCAGGGACGTTACGCCTTTGAAAACCAACCTACTGTCGGTTTGTGGAACCTCAACCGTCTCGCGCATGCGCTATCTGGACTGTTGCCAATGGACAAACTTAAGTTGGCGCTGAAGGAATATGAGCCTGCGCTGATGGCGGCTTGGGGAGAACGCATGCTTGCCAAACTCGGTCTCTATGACACCCACTCCCAAGACAACGATCTATTGATTGAGCTTTTCACATTAATGGGCCGCGAGAAAGCGGACTATACTCGGACGTTCCGACTGCTGAGTTATGCGGCGGGGAGAGATAAAGGCGGGGCATTACGCGACGATTTTATCGACAGGGCTGCTTTCGACAGTTGGTTTTTACGTTATCAACAGCGGCTTGAACACGAGCCGATGGATTCGGCTGCGCGACAAGTGCGGATGCTTAATGAAAACCCAGCGATCGTACTGCGTAACTATCTGGCGCAGCAAGCAATCGTTGCTGCAGAAAAAGGGGATACCACAGAGCTTGAAGCGCTCCACTTGGCGCTGCAGAACCCCTTTGCAACCCAGCTTGACGGCAGTGCCCTTGCGAACCCCCCACCGGAGTGGGGAAAGCGATTAACGATTAGTTGCTCAAGTTAACAGGCTATGAGCCTAAGCTTGGGAGGGGACCGCTGCGAGTGTTGCTAACAGTTGCTCGGTATCTTCCCAGCCTAAACAGGCATCGGTAATGGATTGGCCATAGCGGTCATTACCATTGCCCTGCCAATCTTGACGTCCTTCAACCAAAAAGCTCTCAACCATTACGCCAGCAATACCATGATTCGGATGGCTGAGCTGTTCAGCAATATCACTCGCCACCTCAAGCTGGCGCTTATGCTGTTTTAAACAGTTTCCATGACTACAATCGATGACCATACGGTCAGAAAGCGATAACGCCGCGAGGGCTTCTTGACACGCTTTCACATACTTCGCTTGGTAGTTGGGTTCTTTACCGCCGCGAAGAATGACATGGCCATCAGGGTTGCCTCGTGTTTGGTAAACTGACATCTGACCCTGTTTATCCGGAGAGAGAAAGAGATGTGAAACTTGGGCGGCCCGCACAGCATCCATCGCAATCTTACAGTTACCGTCTGTACCGTTTTTAAAGCCGACGGGGCATGACAGCGCCGAAGCCATCTCCCGATGAATTTGGCTCTCTGTTGTACGTGCCCCAATTGCCCCCCAGCTAATCAAGTCAGCGATATATTGACCGGTCACCATATCGAGGAACTCGGTTGCCGTCGGCACCCCTAGGGCATTAATATCCGAAAGTAACTGCCGGGCGACAACCAATCCATGATTAATATCGTGACTGCCATCGAGGTGGGGATCGTTGATCAGACCTTTCCAGCCAACAATAGTGCGGGGCTTCTCAAAATAGGTGCGCATCACGATTTCGAGACGATCTTGATATTTCTCACGTAAAGACTTGAGTCTTGTCGCATATTCGACAGCGGCTGCAGTGTCGTGAATTGAACAAGGCCCAATAATCACCAGCAAACGTGGGTCATGGCCGTGAAGAATTTGACTGATTACATGACGAGTCGCGTGGATCAGTTGTTGGCAAGGCTCGGTAATAGGGACTTGCTGATTCAATTGGTGCGCGGTCATTAAGGTTCCGACTGGCACCGTTCTAAGTTCGTCGGTTAACGTCATGGTTTACTCTGTTGTCTGACTCACCGGCAACATGCCGATAATTATCTCTCAACAATAAACGAAAATAGCGGGGAAGAACATCGTGAATTCTGGGCAAAAAAAAGCCCGCCATTGGGCGGGAAAAGACTACACACAGCAATTCAATAATTAAGACAGGTGAAATAAAACGCGTCTGAAAAAATAATACCCTGTCAGAACAGGGTAATATGTAAGAATTCTCCCAGAAGCGGATCAGTGCTCTTTAGGGACGCGTATTTGGCGCTGATTCTCCGCGATGTGTCGCGTATCTTCGAACAGTTCTTCTAGCACCTCTTCAGGCGGTGCATCGGGACAAGGGGCTTCATGCATCCAAACATGTACCAGTCGATACGACACGGCTAACACCACTGGTCCAATAAACAGCCCAAGCATACCAAAGGCGATTAGGCCACCAATGACTCCTGTCAAAATAATCAGCATGGGCAGATCAGCACCGAGACGGATCAGCATCGGGCGGATCACGCTGTCCATTGAGGCGACGACTACGCTCCAGATAACGAGAACAGTGCCCCACGTTGTATCACCCGTATAGTAAAGCCAGATAATCGCCGGTATCAGTACCAACAGCGGTCCGATTTGGATTAGGCAGCAGAGAATAATTAATACGGTAAGGATGGTCGCATAGGGGATACCCGCTAAGGCTAAGCCAATGCCCGCCACAACGCCTTGCAACAGGGCTGTTACTACTATCCCCAACGCCACCGCTTTTATCGCCTGATTAGCAAGAATCACCACGGCATCGCCTCGGCTCCCTGCCAACCAAAACGCGAAGTGACGGATACCCATGGCCACGCGTTCGCCTCGCCAATACAGTAGGGCGCTAAAAAGCAGCATCAACGCTAAATGTACGAGTAGGCGACCAAAATGCCCTGCTTGTGCGACAAAGAAACCGGTTGTCCGGCCAATGTAAGGTTGAACAGTCGCGAGAAGTTGTGCGCCACCACCTGCTACCATTTGATGGTAGTAACGTGAGGCTTTGTGCCCAACCATAGGTAAGCTGTCAAGCCAAGCTAACTGTGGCATAACCAAGTGCCCCGCACTGAGCCAATGGAGCACTGGCTGTGCATTATCCAATACGCTACTAATTAGTAAGGCAATAGGAATGATGAACACCAAAAGGATAATAAAGGTCATCACAATAACGGCTAGGGTACGCCGGTTCCAGAGCAAGCGCTGAATACGCTGCATCATCCCCCACGTCGCAATGACGACCATTCCCGCCCAGGCAAAACCTAAAATAAAGGGCTGTACGACCCAAAAACAGCTCACAATCATTAACAAGAAAAATATTAATGTTAGTAACCGTTGTGGAATACTTCGCTCCGGTGGAAGCGGTCTACTCATGGTAAATGTTCCTTGTATTCATAAAGGCTAGCTTTTTATCTCCCCTATGATGCTTGATTCGCCGCCTGAACAACATCTCTTTTCGATAAATTTGGTAATCCAACAAGGCAGCGCCCTGAAAATATGTTAAAACAAAGGAGTTGATCGAAGACCACTTTTAAAATTGGCAATGGGCAAATGATTCCACAACTACATCACTCTCCTGGACAGACAGATCTAACTCGTAAATTTTTACAACAACTCAAACACCATGGATTTACGGGAGATATTGGGCAGCGCTATGCCGACCGCCTCAGCATGGCAACCGATAACAGTATTTATCAAAACTTACCGGATGCGATTCTCTTTCCTAAATCTTTAGCAGACATCGTAACGATCACTCAATTAGCTTCAACCGATACGTATCGTAAGATAACCTTCACTCCACGCGGTGGTGGAACCGGCACGAATGGACAATCGCTAACGAATGGGATTGTGGTTGATCTGTCGCGCCATATTCGGGGCATTCTAGAATTTAACGCGGAAGAGGGCTGGGTCCGTGTTGAGGCGGGCGTCGTAAAAGATCAGCTTAATAGCTGGCTAAAACCACAAGGCTTCTTCTTCGCACCGGAACTCTCGACCAGTAATCGTGCCACTATTGGCGGCATGATAAATACGGATGCGTCCGGGCAAGGCTCTTTGGTTTACGGTAAGACGTCGACCCATGTATTAGGATTACGCGCAGTACTGCTCAATGGCGAGGTGGTTGACACTTTACCGCTCTCTCACCAGCAAGCGGAGATGAAGGGGCAAAGCTCCTCACAAGAAGCGACGATCTACCGTGAAGTGATGAGTAGCTGTTTAGAAAACCGTGCACTGATCGAACAGAAATTTCCCAAACTTAATCGCTTTCTTACCGGTTACGACTTACGGCATGTTTTCTCTGACCAGGATGAATGCTTCGATCTAACACGCATACTCTGTGGTGCGGAAGGGTCACTCGCCTTCATTGCAGAAGCGACGCTAAATGTCTTGCCGATACCTAAGGTGCGTCAGCTCGTTAATATCAAATACGATTCCTTTGACTCTGCGTTACGTAATGCCCCCTTTTTGGTAGAAGCAAAAGCGTTATCAGTCGAGACGGTTGACTCCACAGTGTTAAATCTTGCGCGTGAAGATATCGTCTGGCATTCGGTGAGCGCATTGATTACCGAAGTGGAAGGGCAGGTGATGCAAGGCATCAACTTGGTTGAATTTGCCGGGGATGACCTTGAGCAGATTGAGCAACAGGTAGCCGAGCTATGCCAGAAACTGGATCAGTTGCGCGAGACACATCAAGCAGGCGTGATTGGCTACCAGTGTTGCCGAGAGCTAGACCAAGTCGAAAGAATTTACGCGATGCGTAAAAAAGCAGTAGGGCTGTTAGGGAACGCCAAGGGGCGCGCTAAACCGATTCCATTTGTTGAGGACACCGCAGTCCCACCTGAACACCTTGCTGATTACATTACGGAGTTCAGAGCGATTCTGGACCAGCATAATCTCTCATACGGGATGTTCGGCCATGTCGATGCTGGAGTGTTACATGTGCGTCCTGCCTTAGATATGACTCTACCCGAACATCACCAACTGATGCTGACAATATCAGACCAAGTCGCTGAGCTAACCCGTTCTTACGGCGGGCTTTTATGGGGTGAGCATGGTAAAGGCTATCGTTCTGCTTACAGCGCTGACTTCTTCGGGCCTGAGCTTTATTATCAGTTACGCCGTATCAAAACGGCGTTCGATCCCGATAACCGTCTAAACCCAGGAAAAATCTGCCAGCCGTTAGATAATAATACGCCACTGTTGGCCATAGACAGTCCTACACGAGGGGCCTTTGACCGGCAGATACCTGTGGTCGTACGGGAGAGCTGGCGGGGAGCCATGGATTGTAACGGTAATGGCCTCTGTTTTAACTTCGACGTTAACAGCCCAATGTGCCCGTCGATGAAAGTTACTCGCGATAGAATTCATTCACCTAAGGGCCGAGCAACTTTAGTGCGTGAATGGTTACGGCTGCTCTCCGAGCAGAATATCGACCCCGATTCCCTAGATAGTTCGCCAGGCTTCTCGCTGCGCTCGCTTAGCCAAAAGGTCAAAAACAGTTGGGGCGCTAAAACTGACTATGACTTCTCTCATGAAGTGAAAGAGTCGATGAGCGGATGTCTGGCCTGCAAAGCCTGCGCAACACAATGCCCGATAAAAATTGATGTCCCAGCTTTTCGTGCACGTTTCTTAGCGCTTTATCACACTCGCTATTTGCGGCCGGTAGCTGACCATATTGTTGCTAATATCGAGCCTTTACTGCCGGTGATGGCGAAAGCCCCTCAGGCCATCAATTTCTTACTCGCGAAGCCATGGGTGAATGAACTGAGTCGGCGATATGTGGGGATGGTCGATTTGCCTGCCTTATCTTATCCGACGCTACGTCGTCAGCTTAGTGGCCACGCTGCGCTGACCACGACCCTTGAGGACCTACAAGGGATGTCTGCTGAGCAACGTGCCGATTATGTGGTAGTAGTGCAAGATCCCTTCACTAGTTTTTACGAAGCAAATCTAGTCAATGATTTAGTGCAGCTGATTACGGTATTAGGCTTTAAGCCGGTACTGTTACCTTTCGTGCCGAACGGTAAGCCTCAGCAAGTAAAAGGTTTCTTGAAACGCTTTACTCGTACGGCTAAGAAAAGCGCTGAGGTGCTGAATCGCGTGGCGGCATTAAATGTGCCGATGGTAGGCACTGATCCGGCTCTGGTTCTGTGTTATCGCGATGAGTATAAAATGCTGGGCAGCGAGCGGGGGGAATTTAATGTACTGCTGGCTCACGAGTGGCTTAAAACAGTCAGCTTACCCTGCGCGGATTCGGTTGATGTTAAGGAGCCATGGTATCTCTTCTCACACTGTACAGAAGTGACTGCATTGCCATCAGCGTCACAGCAGTGGCGAGATATCTTTAGCCAATTTGGTGCTAGGTTGCATACCATCAATGCAGGATGCTGCGGGATGGCGGGGACCTATGGCCATGAAGCGCGAAACGCGGAGAATTCGCGTAATATTTTTGGCTTATCTTGGCAGCCACAGCTGGCGGATAAGCCTATCGAGCGTTGCCTTGCAACAGGCTTTTCATGTCGAAGCCAAGTAAAACGCTATGGTGGGGACAAGATCAAACATCCTCTGCAAGCATTATTACAAATGGCTCGACAACGGTCACAATCCCTTTAGCTCATTGAGTCAGCGTACTGCAAGAACTCTCGTTGCAGTTCGCTGGCTTTCTGCCAATTCCCCTGTGCGATAAAAACCTGACAGAGTCCTGTCATCGAGTGACGAGCGAGCTGAATAGCTTGCGCCTTGAATAACGCCTCACGTTGAACATTACTGTGTAGCTGCTCAATCAATTTTTGATGAAGACCAAATAAGACGGCAAAGTAGTTGTCGTCATCCCCTTGCGTATAGCAGTAATCCGCAATTTTAAGGCTTAAATCGTTGAATTGACGCAACTGGCTTAGTGTACAGTGTTTATGATAAAGCGGACGTTCAGCGAGATAATACTCGACACGTAAATCTTCTAATGTGTGCTGATAAGCTTCTAGATTACCGGTTATCCAGAGCGAGAATGAGTGGGGGATAGGCATAATAGCTCCTTATTTAATGATAACAATTATCATTATCATAGCGAGTTATTATGGGTTTGCAAGAGTTGATTAGAGATCGAATGAAAAAAAAATGGCACCCCGAGGGGTGCCATTTTTCAGTCCAAGACTCTTACTTACGGTAAGAGTGAGCTTGGTTGTCCAGACGCTGGTTAGCGCGTGCTGCATCATCTTTAGCAGCTTGAACGTCAGTACGTACTGAGTTCAGGTCGGTGCTTAGTTGATCAACTTTGGTGTTCAGAGTTTGAACGTCGCTTGACAGTTGGTCGATTTTCGCGTTGCTAGAACAACCAGCAAGCAGAGTTGAACCAAGAATTACCGCGCCCAGTACCAGTTTAGTACGATTCATTATTTTACCCTCGTTATTAGGTTAATATCCATGTAGCCAGATAAGTATTACACAAAGTTTTTTAAGTTGAGAAATAATTTTTTATAAGAAGATGCTTAAAAGCGGTTATTCGATTAAATAGTGCGCATTCTGTTTTTTTTGATAAGTTTTTTCGAGGGAAAAATACACTTCAATCGGGCTATCCTTTGGATAGACAGCAAAAAATGCTGTTACTAATCTTATTAATCGATATATAAGTCACTAATAAAGAAAAAAAAGTAATAGATTATTCTACGGGAAGGGGGCGTTATTTTTAAAAATTAAAATAAATCGTGTTACTACGACCAAAACGAAAGGGGATAGTTCAGATAAAGTCAGAAAATAATTAGGAAAAGATCACTTTTTTTTCGATTTAATTACTTTTTTTATTAATTATCTAGTCAAATTAAAATAAACAACATTAAAAAAAGTCTGCTTGAAGGATATTTAAGGCAAAAAAAAGGCCAGGAAACCTGACCTTTATCAGTTTATTTAAAACTAAATCACGTGGACAGAGGCTGTGTTAGTGGTACCGCTTGGTACTAATGCACCGGAAACCATGACTACAACATCACCCTTTTGCGCGAATCCTTCTGCTAAAGCGATTTCTTTACCTACGCGATAGAAGTCATCGGTAGAGGCAATTTCTGGTACCAAATGTGTGGTAACACCTTTGGAGAGAAGAAGTTGACGACATGTTGTTTCGTTATCGGTTAACGCTAAGATAGTCGCAGAAGGGAAGTATTTACGAATAGACTTCGCAGACTTACCTCCTTTGGTGGCGACAATGATTAACGTAGACTCCAATTTCTCAGCTGTTTCCACTGCGCCACGGCATACGGCTTCAGTGATGCGCAGTTTACGGCCTTCTTTAAGCTCGTCGATACGGCTCTTCATCACGGCATCGGTACGCTGACAGATGGTCGCCATGATTGTTACGGCTTCAAGTGGATATTTACCTTTCGCACTTTCGCCTGATAACATCACCGCATCAGTTCCATCAAGAATTGCGTTGGCGACGTCACCAGCTTCGGCACGGGTTGGACGAGGATTCTTGATCATTGAATCAAGCATTTGCGTCGCCGTAATAACCACTTTGCGTGCTTGATTACACTTTTTCACCATCATCTTTTGAGCAAAGATGACTTCCTCGACTGGGATTTCTACACCGAGATCCCCACGAGCGACCATGATGCCGTCAGAAGCTTCTAAAATTTCGTCAAAATTATTTAGACCTTCTTGGTTCTCAATTTTGGAGATAATTTGAATATGCTCGCCACCATGTTGTTTCAGGTGCTCACGGATCTCTAGAACGTCAGAACGTTTACGGATAAAAGAAGCCGCAACAAAATCGATACCTTGTTCGCAACCAAAGACTAAGTCACGTTTATCTTTCTCGGATAACGCAGGGAGTTGGATTGAAACGCCTGGTAAGTTAACCCCTTTATTCTCACCCAAGTCACCGTTATTTAAGACTTTACAGACCACGGTGTTTTCGGTGACTTCAGTCACTTCCATACCGAGCAAACCATCATCGACCAGAACAGTGTTACCAATACTCAGATCTGCGGCGAAGCCGGAGTAGGTGACGGCGACACACTCTTTGTTACCAATTACTGATTGGTCAGTAGTGAAGGTGAAAGTCTGACCTGCTTGCAGGGAAACATCGTTCCCACCTTCAAGCTTCATGGTACGAATTTCTGGACCTTTAGTATCAAGAAGGATAGCAGCATGATGAGCAGTTTTGCTAACGACTGCACGCAGATTCGTAATACGCTGACCATGCTCGTCATAATCACCATGAGAGAAATTCAGACGCATAACGTTCATTCCTGCATCAAGCAGCTTGGTTAGCATCTCTTCTGATTCAGTTTTAGGACCGATGGTGCAGACGATTTTTGTCTTTTTCATAATATTTGTCTATTAGTTGAAATGGATGAACTTGTACGGGGTAAAGCGACCGACACCCGCAGGGAAAACTTCTAAGGTGGAATAAAACGAATTCTTTGGATTGAAAAGGAGATCTTTGAAACGAAGAAAGCAGTATGCGTAGCAATAGACTTTACGCATCGCGCTAAAAGTAGTTTGAGTGACGGGCACTCTGTACGTTAAGGACCTTATCACGTTATTCGTAAAGACCTTTTCAGTGGGTTACCCCGATATTATAGTCACTTAGTAGCCGGAAACCAAACAGATTTCGTCAAGCGCATTACGACAAATGCCAAAACGATGACATCCCTCAATATCGAGAAAAGTACTTAAAAGGGTGATACACAGAAATAGACTGATGAAGAATAAAACGACTAGAGCAATACAAGATATCAGTGGGCCTAGAGGTCAGGGATAGCTGGGAGCTTATAAAGGGTAGAGGAGTCGTTGGAAAAGCAGCGTTTTGTATTCAGATGATGGTGCGTCCGAGTGGACTCGAACCACCGACCCCCACCATGTCAAGGTGGTGCTCTAACCAACTGAGCTACGGACGCAAAAGATAAGCATATTTTGGTGCGTCCGAGTGGACTCGAACCACCGACCCCCACCATGTCAAGGTGGTGCTCTAACCAACTGAGCTACGGACGCACTGGTGCGTTCTAGTGGACTCGAACCACCGACCCCCACCATGTCAAGGTGGTGCTCTAACCAACTGAGCTAAGAACGCAAACGCTGTAAGTGAACAGCGGGACGAATATTAACGACAACCTTTGCGACTGGCAAGCAGAAAACATAAAATAACTGCTAAATGGTTGACAACTAGTCAGAGCGAAGAGATTTTAGTCGTTTTCGGCATCTTTTAATGACTCGCTCGGCTTAAGATCACGTCAGCGGGTTTTTTCTGTAATGCGATAATTCGTAATACCATCAAAATCGCTGCAGTGGTCAGACCAATAATAAACCCACACCAGAATCCGGCAGGGCCCATACGCGGAACAATCAGATCAGTGAGACCTAGAAGGTAACCGCTCGGTAAACCTAATAGCCAATAGGAGACGAAAGTAATGAAAAAGATTGCTCGCGTGTCCTTATAGCCCCGTAAAATTCCGCTGCCGATAACTTGTACGCTGTCCGAGCATTGATAAATCGCTGCTAGCAGCATCAGCTGTCCTGCTAGGGTAACGACCGCAGGATCATGGTTGTAGAGCCGCGCAATGTCATGGCGAAATATCACGGTGGCAATGGCTGTGCAGCAGACAAAACAGAGTCCCACAGCTTGGGATGTCCACGCGGCAACTTTTGCGCCTTGGGGTGATCCTCGTCCGAGTTGATAGCCGACGCGGATAGTGCTGGCAATCCCCATTGAAAGGGGAATCACGAACATCAAGGAACTAAAATTCAGTGCTATTTGATGGCCCGCGACATCAACAATTCCTAACGGCGAGACCAATATTGCGACTACGGCAAATAGCGTGACTTCAAAGAAGAGTGCCGAGGCGATAGGTAAACCTAAGGTGACAATACGGCTAATGACCTTGAGATTAGGTTTGGCCCACCGCTCAGTCGGCCGAATATCCCGTAAGCTTCGGGTTTTCTTGGTCCATGCCCAAAGCACAAAAAACATTAACCAGTAGACCGAAGCTGTTGCGACCCCACAACCTACGCCGCCTAACGCAGGCATCCCAAAGTGACCATAGATAAAGATGTAGTTGATGGGAATATTACAGAGCAAACCGATAAACCCAACTACCATGCTCGGCTTGGTTTTGGAAAGACCGTCACATTGGTCGCGAATCACTTGGAAGAAGAGGAAACCGGGCGCCCCCCACATCAAGGCATGCAGATATCGTTCCGCGATATCTGCCATTTTGGGATCAATTCCGGACATCGCTCGGATAAAAACCCCTGCGTTCCAGATAACCGCGATAACAAAGACAGAAAGTATAGCGGCGAGCCAGAGACCTTGCTGGACGTGATTGCCCACTTTATCCCTTCGGCCAGACCCAGCTAAATGCGCGACAGTTGGCGTGATTGCCATCAAAATACCTAAAGCAAAAAGGATTACTGGCAACCAGATTGAGGTGCCGACAGCCACCGCAGCCATATCTGTTGCACTCACTGCACCAGCCATGGTGGTATCAACAAAGCCCATCGCAGTTTGCGATATTTGCGATAAAATGACGGGAATCGCCAAAATAAGTAATTGTTTGGCTTCTTCAAAATATTTTTGCAATGGATATCCTTAATATCGGGTTGAATCCCTTTGTTTACTATCATCGCTGAACTGCCTAGATTCATAAAGCAGAAAACATAATTATTTTCCCTCATCGCACCAGCACGTCATGATAGCGGCTTAATCTGTGATAATCTGAAGTAAAATAAGGGGGAAGAGATGTTTACTGGTATTGTACTCGGCACGGCTGAAATTATTAATATAGTTGAACAACCGCTATTTCGAACACATAAAGTCAAATTCCCAGTGGAATGGCTAGATGCCTTACAGATTGGCGCATCGGTTGCCCATAATGGATGCTGTTTAACCGTTACCGCGATCGAAGGGAATATCGTGAGTTTCGACTTAATCAAAGAAACCCTTCGCGTCACAAATTTGGGGCAATTAACCGCTGGCGACCGTGTGAATATTGAGCGAGCGGCAAAATTCTCTGACGAGATCGGCGGACACTTAATGTCCGGCCATATCATGGCTCAAGCTTCAGTCTGCAAAATTATTCAATCCGAGCATAACCGTGAGGTCTGGTTTGAAATTAACGATTCAAGGCTGATGAAATATATTCTACATAAAGGATTTATTGGTATTGACGGTTGTAGTTTAACCATTGGAGATGTCACTGAACGGCGTTTCTGCGTTCACCTAATTCCTGAAACCTTGGAACGCACACTGTTATCCGAACGTAAATTAGGCGATTCCGTCAATATTGAGATTGATACCCAAACACAGGCTATTGTCGACACCGTTGAAAGAATGTTGAATAAAAAATAACAATAAAAAAGCTCCCGAGTAAAGGGAGCTTTATATTTAGCGTGCTACGCGCAATCCACCATTAATTCCGCGACTTAACACCACTTGCCATAACTGAATGTCGCGTGAGCGAAACGCCCCCGCACAAGCATTAAGATAGTAAGTAAACATCCGCTTAAAACGTGGATCGTAACGTTGTGACAATTCAGGCCATGCGGCAAGAAATCTTTCATACCAAGCCATCAATGTCTTATCGTAGTCGGGACCAAAATTGTGCCAATCCTCCATGACGAAATACGGTTCACTGTATTGTGCGATGTGATTGACAGAAGGTAGGCAGCCATTAGGAAAGATATATTTATCTATCCACGGATCGACGTGAAGATCTGTGTGGTTCGACCCAATGGTGTGTAATACGAAAATACCATCGGGTTTCAGGTTTCTAGCCGCTACATCGAAATAGGTCGCATAATTTTTCGGACCAACGTGCTCAAACATCCCGACCGATACAATTCGGTCGAACTGCTCGTGAAGGTCGCGATAATCTTGTAATAAGATTTCAACGTCCAGACCCGCACAGCGTTGTTGCGCCATTTTTTGCTGTTCGGTGGAAATCGTAACTCCCTTCACTTTGACGTGATAGTGTTTGGCTGCATATTCTGAGAGCCCCCCCCAGCCACAACCAATATCTAATAACGTCATCCCTGGTTGGAGTTGTAATTTACGACAAATTAGGTCGAGTTTAGCCTCTTGAGCTGCTTCAAGGGTCGATGCCGTCGCCCAATAACCACAAGAATATTGCATATAGGGATCGAGCATTAGTGAAAAGAGGTCATTTCCTAAGTCGTAATGTTCTTTGCCGACTATCCACGCACGTTTTCTTGATTGGAGATTGGTGAGTCGCGCGGTAGCGATGCGTAAGGTATCTTTAAAGTGGCGGGGGAGTTGATGATCTAATTTATGACGCAGAACTTTGGTGAAGAAAATATCGAGGCGGTCACATTCCCACCAGCCATCCATATAACTTTCACCTAAGCCTAAAGAACCTTCTTGTAATACGCGTTTGAAAAATTGCTGATTGATGATGCGAATATCACCAGGCCGTGAGCCGTTAATCTGAATATCTGCACTATCGAGTAACTCTTGTGCAATACGAAACCAATGATCTTCTTTTAAATTAACTTCTTCTATACATGATGTAGACATATGCGTATATCACCTGTTCAAATAACACACTACGCTTGGAAGCGGTTGCATGACTTTCTGGAGAAAGGTAAACAGCTATTCATCAGTGACTACTCGTTATTTTTATAATGCAGTGAATACGTAAAGTTTTGTATGACGTTATCCACCGAATTCAGTATAGGACTGAGTTCGGCAGAGTTCAATAGAGGATCAGTGCGGAATATGAAAGGCGTTAGCGAGCAGATTTATCGGCCGATGCTTGGTAAAAATAGCCGATTAACGCCAATATCACCGTTGATGCCATAGCGATGACGGTAATGCTGACCACCTGTTCAATTTGAGAAGAGACCCAAAGGCTGTACAAAAAACATAACCCAAGTTGAGTAAAGTTTTGTACCGAAGCGGCTTTGCCACTGTGCTCAGGAAACGCTTTCAATGCTTTAGACACCACAATTGGGTAGATAGCACCGTTTGCCATCGCCATCACGCTAAAAGGTACCAGTAGTCGTGTTAACGAGGGGGTCATCCATAAACCCACGACAAGCAACGCAGAGACACTGACCAAGTACGCGAGCAGTAACCAAGGGAGTAGCTGCTCGCCGCTAAAACGATTGAGTAAGGCACGGCAACCAAAACCGCCGATTAAGAAGGTCACGGTTTGCGGGATATAGCTTAACCCAATCTCGCTAGGGTTTAACCCTAATTGCCCCATGATAAAAGGCGAGCCCGTTAGCCAAGCAAAGAAACTGGCCGAACAGGCGGCATAGATAACAATATTGCCTGAAAATTGTGGCCGTGACAGTAACCTTTTATAAGGCAGATGCGCAGTCTCGCTAGAGGCGTGTGAGCGGCCCGATGGCAGTAGGTAGAATGTCAGCCCTAATAATACGGCACTGATTAAGGTCAAGGTGACAAAGATGGCTTGCCAATCAAAATGCGTAATCAGCCACGCACCAATCAGCGGTGCAAGAGCGGGAGAGAGGGCGACCAGCGGCATAATAGCCGCGAACATTTTGTGCGCCTTTTCCTTAGGAAAGTGGTCAAGTACTAAAGACTGCCAACACACTGCCGCGGCACAAACTCCGCAGGCTTGTAGAAAGCGGAGAACTAATAACATACGGGCATCCGTCACCCAAACTACCGTAAGACAACTCAGCGTGAACAGCGACAAGCCCCATACTAAGACGGTTCGACGTCCTATCTTATCGGATAAAGGTCCCCAGAATAGCTGTGCGCAACAAAAACCGGCTAAGAATAAACTCAGACTGGCACTGACCATATTGGCACTTGTTACCAGATAGTCTTGCATGGCAGTAAATGCCGGGAGATACATATCGGTTGCTAAAAATCCAAGCATGCTTAATAGGGCGAGGTAAACAAAGAAGAGTTTGGGATGTTGCATGGGGCGTCCTAATCAAAATAATACGTGAAGTGTAAAAGGATGCAGACTTGTTTGTAAAACGGTAATATTTGCCATCACTATTCAAAATAATTGAAAGCAAGCTATGTGGTCAGAATATACTTTAACTGTTATTGATAGCGTCGCCCGCAATGGTAGCTTTTCGGGAGCCGCTCAGGAATTGCATAGAGTACCCTCGGCGATCAGTTACTCAGTGAAACAAGTGGAGGAGTGGTTAGCAGTCGACCTGTTTGAACGCCGTCATCGCGATGTTGTGTTAACCGCCTCCGGCGAGCATTTTCTTACCGAAGCGCGAAGTGTTATCAAAAAAATGAATAGCACTCGTCAACAATGCCAGCAGCTGGCGAATGGTTGGCGAGGCCGTTTCTCCGTCGCAATCGACAGGATAGTGAAACAGTCGCGCGTCGAGCAACTGGTAGTGGATTTCTATCGCCACTTTCCTGATATCGAGCTTCATATTAACGACGAAGTCTTCAATGGTGTATGGGATGCGCTGGCAGATGGTCGCGTGGATATGGCGATTGGCGCTACCCAGGCCGTGCCCGTCGCTGGACGCTTTAGCGTTCGCGATATGGGAAAACTTTCTTGGTGTTGCGTGGTCGCCAACGACCATCCTTTACAGGGTCAAGTCCGTATTGAGGAAGATGATCTGCGGCGATGGCCTTCGCTTGTGATCGAGGATACATCACGCGTGCTTCCTCGCCGGGATACCTGGACTCTGGATAACCAACGGCGTCTCGTGGTACCCAACTGGCCAGTGGGGATGCGTTGCGTACAAAATGGGCTTTGTGTGGCAATGGTACCCGCACATATAGTTTTGCCTTACCTGCAGCAAGGGACGCTTGTTGAATTGCCCATAAGCTTTCCGGATAGCCCTTGTTATCTGAGCTGGCGAGAAAATAGCTTTTCACCTGCTTTACAGTGGATTTTGGATTATCTCGGTAATACTGCCACTCTTAACCAAGAGTGGCTAGTGTCAGAAGGTTAGCGGCGATAGTCGATGTAAGGGCCATCGATGACGGAGCGCCGCTCAACCAGTTGAGGGTGGATCTCGAGGCGTTGGGCCTCATCGCGCTTATTAACGATACGATCGAGCAACATTTCTAACGCCTTTTCGCCTAATTCAATCTTAGGTTGATGAATGGTGGTTAATGCGGGGCTGAAATAGCGCGAGTTGCGGATATTGTCATACCCGATCACCGAAATATCTTGAGGAACATTTAATCCCTGTTCATTGGCGGCGCAAATTGCCCCCATTGCCATCACATCCCCGCCACAGAATACGGCAGTCGGTCGTTGTTTTTGAGAAATAATCTGTAGCATAGCTTGGTAACCCGATTCTGATTCGAAATCCCCTTGAACGATCCATTCCTCACGGGGCGTAACGCCCGCATCCTTTAACGCTTTAATAAATCCGGCTAACCGTCCCTCGCCCGTATGGCGTTCCATCTGTCCTGGAATACAACCGATATCGCGATGGCCACGATCCAATAAATAACGAGCGGCTAAATGTCCGCCCGCGAAAGCGTTATCTTCAACAGTATCGGTGAACTGGGCATGAGAACTCCCCCAGTCCATAACCACCATCGGCAGTTGGCTGTGCTCTTCAAGCATTTTTAATAGGGAGTCTGGGTATTCGGCACACATCACCATTAACCCATCCACGCGTTTTTGCGCCATCATCGATAAATAGGCACGCTGTTTTTCAAAGTCGGTATGGGCATTAGCCAACAATAGTGTGTAGCCATGCTGGAAACATTTCTTTTCTATCGCTTCAATGATCTCCGCCCAGTAAGGGGCTTCGACTGAGGTAGACAATAGACCAATGGTCTTAGTGGTGTTGACTTTAAGGCTACGCGCTACGGCACTCGGTGAGTAGTGAAGAGTGTTTATAGCATCCCACACGGTTTGCTGGGTTTGTTCCGCAACGAAACGCGTTTTATTTATCACGTGTGAAACAGTGGTAGTGGAAACCCCGGCGAGTTTTGCCACATCTTTAATCGTTGCCATGGGGTATTCTCCTAGGAAAGCGTTTGCGTTTGCGCAACTAAAAATAAAGGGGGTGGATTCTAGCAGGGTGGAGAGGCTAAAACGAGCTTTTTGCGCAACAACCTTATCGAGTTTACAAATCGTTACGTAGGAAGCGGGATAACTGTGTTGGAAAAAAATCCCCGATGAACGGGGATTGTAGTGAAGAAGCGTCGTGCTAGCGTACAGAGTTTGGTGTCATAACACGGCGTGCGCCGATGTAGTGTTTTTGCCAATAGTCGCCAGTTAGGTCAGTAATTTGAATATCTTTACCCGTACGCGGGGATTGAATGAACTTTCCATTGCCGACATAGACACCGACATGGTCAGCTGCGCCACGGCGATGAATACGGAAAAATACTAAGTCACCTTTTTGCAAAGAATTCCTTTTCACTGGTGCGGCATCGCGTAAATGATACATCTCGTTGGCAGTGCGTGGGATCTTGAATTTCACCAAATCTTTATAAGCGTAATACACCAGTCCGCTGCAATCGAAACCCGTATGCGGAGAGGTGCCTCCCCATTGATAAGGTTTACCCAATTGGTTCATCAATTTATTCATCGCAGTTTGGCGGGCTTTCTGATATTTCTGATGATGGGTAGCACTCATCACCATTGCTGCAGAGTGGGGGGAGGCGATGCGCGTTTTATGACGTGCTAACACTTTCTGCCCAGCATAATATTTCTTTTGTGTGATGCGAGATTTAGCCAGTTTTGCTGATTTTGTTGAGTGTGTGCTTGATAGGGTTTTCTTAGCAACATGCTTTACTTTATGAGGTCGGGGCTGTTTAGTGCGCTTAGTTGCGGTTTTTACCTGTTTGCGTTTGCGACGCGTATCTTCAGCGCTCGCCTTTTTTACCGATTTATGCGCCGTTGCATTAAGATGTCGGTGAGGGGCCGCTTCAGCGACAGTGAAAAAAAATTGCATAAAAGCAAGTATTGAAAGCGTTATTATTAGCCGCATATTTTATATTTAGTCAGTGATGTACTCAAATAAGAGTCAGTGAGTAAAAAAAACCTCTGACAACGTTGTCAGCCCCATGAGCCATTCTAATCCAGAACTTTTCAAAAAGTTAAGCGAGAATGTAATTAAATCTGTTACTAAGCGTAATTGCGTTAACTACTTATCTATTAAATCGGCTAGAGTAGGGGAAATTGATTTTATAATTGTGATCTGTATCACATAATTGCTTATTAATAAGATAATTCCTATCTAGGAGCACCAGACAAAACTCCACCATCAGATAATTCACACCAGCCGCGATAAACGGTACACTATAAGAAATTAAGCTGTTGTTGAGGAAGCAAAATGAGCACTCTAGAAAAAATTAAAACACAAATCTCTGAAAACCCAATCCTGCTCTATATGAAAGGATCGCCTAAACTGCCGAGCTGTGGGTTTTCTGCGCAAGCTGTTCAAGCCTTATCAGGCTGTGGCGAACGTTTTGCCTATGTAGATATCCTACAGAATCCAGATATTCGTGCTGAGTTACCTGCTTATGCTAATTGGCCAACCTTCCCACAATTATGGGTAGACGGTGAGCTCGTGGGGGGATGTGACATTATTATGGAAATGTATCAGCGCGGCGAACTGCAATCTCTGATCAAAGAGACCGCAGATAAGTACCGCGAAGCCGAATAATCAGGCTTACTCATTAGGCAAGTGGTGGGGCGTCTCCACCACTTGTTGTGTGTCGTCCACCAATGGCCATCCTCCTAAGCGCTTCCACCTATTCACCAATTCACAAAACAGCGCAGTTGTCTGCTCGGTATCGTAAAGGGCGCTGTGAGCTTGTTCACTATCAAAACTCATGCCTGCACTGATGCATGCTTTAGCGAGTACAGTTTGGCCTAACACTAGCCCGCTGAGCGCGGCTGTATCGAAGGTGGCAAAAGGGTGAAAAGGGTTGCGTTTTAAACCCGCACGCTGTGCCGCCGCCATGGTAAAGCTGTGATCAAAATGTGCATTATGGGCCACTATGACGGCTCGTGAACAATCAGCCTCTTTCATTCCCTTGCGGACCATCTTGAAAATAGCATGCAGGGCATCGTATTCACTTACGGCCTGACGTTCTGGGTCGTTGGGGTCAATGCCAGTAAAGGCTAACGCTTCTGGATGAAGGATCGACCCTTCAAAAGGGGTGATATTAAAATGAATCTTTTGATCTTCAACTAACCAGCCATCTTCATCCATTCGCACGGTGATTGCCGCAATCTCGAGTAATGCATCGGTTTGTGCATTAAAACCGGCGGTTTCGACATCAATAACGACGGGGTAAAATCCACGAAAACGGTGTTTGAGTAGGTGGGCATTGGCAGTGTCTGACATCTGGTTCTCAATAACAGTGAAAATAGTCGGCAAGTATGACAAAAACAGGGCTGCGGTGCAGCCCTTTCACTACGATTAATCGTTATTTAATCCAAGACCTGCGTCTTTTTTCTCGATTAATTCGATTTTATAGCCATCGGGATCTTCAACAAACGCGATAACCGTTTTTCCACCTTTCACTGGACCCGCTTCACGCGTCACGTTACCGCCCGCTTGACGAATACGTTCACAGGTTTCAGCTGCAGAATCGACTTCAAGGGCGATATGCCCGTAGCCTTTACCCAAGTCGTAGCTGTCAACGCCCCAGTTATAGGTCAGTTCCAACACTGCACCTTCGGTCTCGTCAGTGTAACCGACGAAGGCGAGAGTATATTGATACTCACTATTTTCACTGGTCCGTAACAGACGCATGCCTAGTACACGGGTATAAAAATCGACCGCACGGTCAAGATCCCCAACACGGATCATGGTATGTAAAAAACGCATAAAACCTCGTTACATTGCTCGTTATCAGTGAAGTAGGATATCAGCTTTTTGTGTGCGGCAAAAACGGGTAATCGGTGTAACCGTGCTCATCGCCGCCGTAGAATGACTCCGGATGTTGCGCATTCAGCGCAGCACCTTGCGCAAAACGCTCGACCAAGTCGGGATTGGCGATAAAATCGCGGCCAAAGGCTACGGCGTCGATCAATCCTTCAGCCAGTAACGCATCACCCTTTTCTAAAGTATAAGCTCCTGCACCGATAATCGTATGGCGGAAGGCAGCGCGTACCGACTGTCTAAACGCGGTGGTATAAGAATTACCCCCTGCCCAGTCTGGCTCCGATAAATGTAGATAGGCTAGCCCAAAACGATCGAGCTGCTCAATAAGCCAAATGGCATCTTCTTCTTCGTGCGGTCCATTACCCAAGGCTTGGAAGGTACCCACGGGGGAGAGACGAATGCCGATATGCCCAGCTCCCCATACGCGCGAGACGGCTTCAATAATTTCGAAGACAATACGCGCCCGGTTTTCACGGCTGCCACCATACTCGTCGGTACGTTGATTTGACTCCGGTGACAAGAAGGCGTGTAACAGATAGCCATGGGCCGCATGCAGTTCGAGGAGATCGAAGCCTGCTTGTTGTGCATTGACTGCGGCTTGCTCAAAATCTTTGACGACTTGTTGAATTTGCGCAACGCTCATCGCTTGCGGAAGCGTTGTTTCACTGCGATAAACTTCTCCCTTTTCATTTTTCAACGAGGTTCTAGTCTGAGAAGGCAGGGCAGATGGCGCTTGAGGTGCTGCATTATTAGGCTGTAAAGAAGCGTGGGAAATACGGCCAGTGTGCCAAAGCTGCACAGCGATTTTTCCTTTATGCGCATGTACCGCATCGGTAATCGATCGCCATGCAGTCACTTGTTCAGCCGTATGTAAGCCTGGTGCCCCGGCATAACCTTTGGCCTCGAAAGAAATTTGTGTGGCTTCGGTAATGATTAAGCCCGCTGAGGCACGCTGCTGATAATAGGTTTTCATTAAATCTGTTGGAATATCACCAGGCTCAATGCTGCGTAAACGCGTCAAGGGTGCCATAAAGATACGGTTTTGAGTGGTGATTGCGCCGAGCTGTAAGGGGGAAAAGAGGGATAACGCTGACATAATACTCTCCTGCTATAATATGAGGGTTTAACACAGAGTAGTTTTCGTTAGGTCCCTCGACAAGGGGGTAAGGCCGCCATCGCACAGAACAACAAGTCGGGCCAGTCATCATCGCAAGTAGAGGAGGAACGATGGCAGAACAAATTGAGATGTTTTCGCTACCGAATCCTTGCAGAGGGCTTTGCCAAGCCAACGCGCGTGGGTATTGCTTAGGTTGCTTTCGAAGCCGAGAAGAACGCTTTGGCTGGCAAGGTTTTACCGATGCACAAAAGCTTAATATCTTACGACTCTGTACACTGCGTCAACGCGCCGCGCAGCGTCTTGCCCCGAATTCTATAGAGGACATCGGCGAACAAGGGGAACTATTTTGACGGTTGAGGCGGAACCGAGTAACCCAGTTGGGCCAGCGAACAGTTGAGCCGCCAGAGAATCCCGGCTAAGCGAATTGCCTCAGGATCATGACTTCGTGCCAGATCGGCACATTGAGCCGAGAGTTCCGCCAAGGCCGTATCAAGCTGTGAATTGTGTACGCCGCGTTCGCTGATAATCGTTTGTAGAACCTGAAAGCATCGGTCACGCTGAGCGCTCAGCAGTGGCGAGCGGGTATGCCAAGACCGTAGTTCCCAGACAATATGCGCACTATTCTGTAACACAACCCCCCAGCGTAGTAGCCAGAGCTTTGCTTGTGCCTGTTGGCTAGACTTCAGTTGATTGATATGAAAATAGAGCCTCGATTCGTAATGATTTCGGCTGGCATGGGGTTTTGGTCGCAGCTGATCCAAGAAACCCCGCCGGATGGCTCTGATATGGCGCAGGCTTTTTCGGTCATCGGAACTTGGGCGTATTAAAACGAACGCTAACCAAGCAAAGATCACTCCGCACACTTTTGCCACATCTGCATTCAGCACCGCGCCATAATCCCAGGTGGGCGGGTTACTGACCGAGATGAAAGAGCCCATAAATACCACGATTTGTCCCCATAGGGCCGCACGCTTAGGGATCAATAATTTAAAAAGTTGAAGTGTTACAATCAGTGGAAAGAGTATGAATAAAAAGTGCCACAGTTGCGAGACTTGAATCATTACCGCGAATTTCATCACAAAGCTCAACACACAAAGGATCAGTAAAGTCTTCAAGAGTAAGGTGACACTGGCCGAGGGGGAAGGGGCCGACGAGTAGAGTACACAGGCAATTGCCGTTAAGGTTAATGCCGCAGGCCCCTGATCCCACTGAGTATAAATTTGGAAGGTACAACCTATTACGATCGCGAAAAAGGTGCGGCCAGCACTGAGTAACGCCTCGGCACGATCAGATTCTAGGGCCAATGCGGGAACGCTGGGCGGCGACAAACGTTGCTCCGGTGAAGCATTATCAACCAGCCGAGTCCAACGTTGCACATCCAGATAGACCCAGCAGAAATAGCGAAGGCGACTGACAAACGCAAGCTGACGATAATCGCCTTGGCTTATTTCTGGTGTGAGTGTCCGCAGTATTTTTGCCAATTTATATTTATCACAATCGGGCTGCTCTAATTCTGCTAGCAACATATCGATCGCCTGAAACAGTGCGGGCGGGGCCTCAGGCCAATTGAGTAACATCCTTCGCAACCCGGATAATACGCCTGTTAACCGCAGTTGCTGGTGTAGTACATAGTTTAATACCTTATTTTGACGTCGATAGCGATAATGACTCCAATAGGCTTGAATTCGTAAAAGATTAGTGGTCAGAATCTGACCAATCATGTTTTCGTGTGCGGTTTGAGCTTTGTCTGCTGTCTCTCGATTTAATAACAGCCGCGCATGTTCCAATAAGCGAGCTTGCATCTGTTTAAGGGTTACCATCAAAGTATCGCCATCGGAGGTGCTAGGAAGCAACATCATCATCAACCCAGCGCTCAAGATCCCGGTTATGGCCTCACAGACCCTGGCTTGTGCAATATCCCAGAGTTGACTGAACTCGGTGATATTGACCGTACTGAAGGCAATCAAGGCTGCGGTGTAACCGGCCAATGAGAAGGCGTAAGCAACATTGTTTTGATGAAGGTTCGCAATCCAAGTACAAAACCCTAACCACGTCGCAAAGCTCAAAGTAAATAACCACGGGTCGTTAAGTGTATTGCCCGCAATCAAAATTGCAGCCAAAGCCCCTACCAAGCTGCCGACAATCCGACCTAAGCTTTTACTGATTGCGCCGCCTATAGTTGGAAAGCTGACTACGGCTGCCGAAGTCATGGCCCAATAGGGCTGATCAAGATCGAGACTGTAGGCAAAACTTAAGGCAATGCACATCGCAAATGTGTTACGTAAGGCATAACGCCACTGGCCGCGCGTAGCACGGATCCAAGGTAAGTTTTCCCAAGCTAACCACTGCCAAGACATTAGTGCGATTCCGGATGGATAACGATGGTGCAGGTCGTTCCTGCGACTAACAACTGTTGTTGCGGCAAATCGGTCAACGCGATCCTAATGGGAACACGCTGAGCCAATCTTACCCAAGGAACAGTAGGTTTAACATCTGGCACAAGGGAACTGTCTGAATCAACACTCTGATCACTGATGGCTCGACCAATACTTTCGACCCGTCCTTTCAATGCTGTATTGTCACTGTACAACGTTAAGGTCGCTGGTAATCCAGGACGAATATGCCGTAATTTGGTCTCCTCAAAATAACCGACAACATAGAATGAGTGGCTATCTACTAAGGCAAACAGGGCCGACCCCGTGTTGATGTAGTCCCCTTTACGCAGATGGAAATTGGTCACCCATCCGTCGACGGGGGCAACGATCTTGGTCTGAGAAAGGTTCCACTCCGCTTGATCTACGTTGGCTTTGGCAGCCAGCATGCTGGCTTTCATCGCACTGGCCGATTGGCGGTAACTATCTTGATCTTCAGCCGAAATGATATTGGTGGAGAGTTGGGCTCGCCGAGTGGACTCATGTTCGGCTTTACGTAAATCAGCCTCGCTCTTGGCTAATTGCGCTTGAGCATTTTCTAACGCTATTTGGTAAGGGCGTGGGTCTAAGGATAATAATAAGTCCCCTTTATGAACGAATTGGTTATCGGTTACCGGAAGTTCGATCAAGCGTCCTTCGACCTCAGAAGCCACCTTCACCATCTCCGCATGGACCTTCCCGTCACGCGTCCAGGGAGATTGCATATAATAATTCCACATCCACCATGCGGCGAGGACCGCAATCGCGAAGGTAAATAAGGTAGAGAAATAGCGTAACGCATTAAATTTCATAATAAGTTGTCCATCATACTATCTCAGTATCGCCAAGGCGGCAGACACGCAGAGGAAGAAAAGCGAGAGGTCTAATAAAGTGGGGTGCCAAACATGACCTGAATAAATTTTATGGCGGATAAGGGGATGGATAATCAACCAAAAAAAGAAGCCCAGTAATACCGATTTGAAGATAGGGGGGAAAAATAGCATGTCACCGACAACCAAGTCAGTTAGGGCTGAAGTCAGTGGAAATTGTGACACAGGCATTATTAAATCCCTTATTTAACTATATAACTCTTAAACAAATCGCTTTTATGACCGATACTTATTTGTAATTCCGAAAAGGAAAACGGAAAATAGTCTAAAACTGACTATACTACTTAGCAAACTAATTATAGGTAAAGTTATGGAATCTTCATTGGGGACAGATTTAGCAAGACTGGTGCGTTTATGGCGTGCAATCATTGATAATCGCTTAAAGCCACTAGGCTTAACACAGACACTTTGGGTCACATTACATAACATACATGAATTACCTGCTGATCAATCACAAATCCAACTCGCAAAAGCGATCGGTATTGAACAACCCTCATTGGTAAGAACCCTTGATCAACTTGAACATAAAGGGCTAATCGTTCGTTCGGCTTGTGCCGAAGATCGTCGCGCAAAGCGAATCTCGCTAACGGAACAGGCCGCGCCAATTATCGAACAACTCGAGTCGGTCATCGTGCAAAGTCGTAATGACATTTTACAAGGTCTTTCCGACCAAGAACGCCAACAATTAAAGAGTTTAATTGCTCGTTTAGAACTGAATATTGTCGAAATTCAAAAAAATGAACTGAAAGCTTAAAAAGTAGGCACTTAGAGTATTCATTGTTTATTGACTGACAAATAAAAAACCCCTCATAAGAGGGGCATGTCGGGCTCAATTTTCTGGCTTAACGACGAGGTGAAACCGTCACTTGGCTGCCATTAGTCGCGATAGCGACACGTTGACCCGGTGAGTAACGCGTTGCCGCTTGTTTCTGAACGACCATGATAGTATTGCCATCGTCTTTGCGGATCTCGAGTTCAACGCCGTTAGACGTATTTACCGCACCTTGTACACCTTGACCGGCAACACCACCTAAGATTGCGCCGCCCGCTGTGGCCAAGCTTCTTCCTGCGCCACCGCCGATAGTATTACCTAAGAAACCACCGAGTACCGCACCGCCGATAGCCCCTAATGCATTACTGTCGTCGCCACCTTGGATTTTCACCGGGCGGACGGAAACAAGCGTACCGTAGGTCACATTCTGTACTTGCTTAGCCTCGTTAGCAGAGTACACATCCCCCGACAATGAATTGTCGTTTACACATCCTGTTAGGGTCATAGCAACAGTCATTGCGGCGGCAACAGTTGAAAACCTTTTTAACATTTGAAACTCCTTTCAATAGTGAGTGCATTATCAACTATGCAAGCATTAGAAATCGAATTAAGTATAGTACAATCTACAAAGATGATACTAGCCTAGTAATCTAGCCTAGAGTGTAGCGATTTAACCTTAACGATAACTCAATATGCTGCAACGATTTTGCTTATATGAGTCACAGGTCAAAAGAGAGCCGAATTCAGGGGAGTGGTCATATGCAAACAGGGCGCTTTATTGGCGTAATGTCAGGAACAAGTTTAGATGGCATAGACGTGGTACTCGCGGCCATCGATCAAAATATTGTGGCGCTGCAAGCCAGCTATTGCCATCCGATGCCATTAGCGATTCGTCAACAGATCCTCAATATCAACCAAGGGCAGTCTGTGACGCTGTCACAAATTGGTCAGCTTGATACCCGTTTAGGACGACTGTTCAGCGACGCTATTCTTGCGCTAATGGCGCGTGAAGGACTTACCCGACGGGATGTGGTCGCTATCGGTTGTCATGGGCAAACGGTATGGCATGAACCTCAAGGCGATGCGCCATTCAGTATGCAATTGGGCGACAATAATACGATTGCAACGCGCACAGGCATCACGGTTGTGGGTGATTTTCGCCGGCGTGATATGGCATTGGGCGGACAAGGGGCGCCATTGGTTCCCGCTTTTCACCGTGCACTTCTGACGCACCCTAATGAGCGCAGAGTTATCTTAAATATCGGCGGTATCGCCAACGTATCGTTACTGTCACCAGGGGAAGTTGTTAGAGGCTTCGATACCGGACCTGGTAATATTCTGATGGATGCTTGGATGTGGCATCATCATCAGCGGCCCTATGATAAAGATGGCCAGTGGGCAAGCTCAGGTCAGGTCAATGCAGCGTTACTTGATACGATGCTCGCGGATCCTTGGTTTAAACGTCCCGTACCGAAAAGTACTGGCCGCGAATATTTTAACTTCGGGTGGATCGAGAAAAAGTTGGCCGATTTTGGCCCGATAGCGGCAGAAGATGTACAAGCCACTTTACTCGCCTTAACGGCGATCAGCATCACCGATCTGGTTAGACAACAGGGTGAGTGGGACCGCTTACTGGTCTGTGGTGGCGGTGGGCACAATAAAGCGCTAATGCAGCAGATATCGTCACGAGTCCCAGGCACACAGGTGGCGCTAACCGATGAGGTTGGGATCAGTAGTGATGATATGGAAGCCCTGGCTTTTTCTTGGTTGGCCTATCGGACCGTTTCGGGATTACCAGGGAATTTACCGGCGGTCACCGGTGCGAAAGATTTTACGGTGTTAGGGGCTATTTTCCCTGCTAACCCCCTTGATGAGCGTTAATCAACTTTTAGTAGCGAGAGAGTGAATAAACCATGAGCCACGCTAGCGATCCTTTTGCCAAGTTAACCGATATCCGTCGTGAGTACACCTTAGGGGGACTGCGTCGTGAGAATTTACCGGATACGCCGATTGAATTATTCAATCAATGGTTAAAACAGGCCTGTGAAGCACAACTCCCTGATCCCACTGCCATGTGCGTGGCAACGGTAGATAATCAAGGCCAGCCTTACCAACGTATCGTGCTACTCAAGCACCTTGATGAACAGAGTATGACCTTCTATACCAATCTAGGTAGCCGTAAAGCCGAACACCTGCAAGAAAATAACCGTATTTCGTTACATTTCCCGTGGTACTTTTTAGAGCGGCAAGTGATGGTGATCGGCCGAGCAGAGAAGCTTCCGGTCTCGCAGGTGTTAACCTATTTCCACTCAAGACCCTTCGAAAGCCAGATTGGTGCTTGGGTTTCTCAGCAGTCGAGTCGTATCTCGGGTCGTAGTGTGCTCGAGACAGCCTTTCAGCAAATGAAACAAAAATTCCAGCAAGGTGAGGTCCCGCTTCCTAGTTTTTGGGGAGGATATCGCGTAACAATTGAAGCGGTAGAATTTTGGCAGGGGGGAAAACATCGCCTGCATGACCGTTTTATCTATCAAAAACAGGACGATTGCTGGAAAATTGATCGCCTTGCGCCATAACGCGTAAATTAATGCGTTCAATGCTGGAACCTTTGTGCGTACCGAATTATTCTATGGCGCTTACTTTATTCGCCGGTGGCGGAAACTGTGTACCAGTTTAGGTGCAGACTGTTCAATGTGGAGTCTTTAATGACCAGTAGTAACCTTATCCAACAATTGCAAGAAAGAGGGCTGATCGCCCAGGTAACGGATGAAAAGGCGTTATCAGAGCGACTGGCACAAGGGCCTATTGCACTGTATTGCGGCTTTGATCCTACCGCAGACAGCTTGCATCTGGGGCATTTGGTGCCACTGCTTTGTCTAAAACGTTTCCAAGATGCTGGTCACAAACCTGTTGCACTCGTAGGAGGGGCCACAGGACTCATCGGTGATCCAAGCTTCAAAGCGGCCGAGCGAAAACTCAATACCGAAGATACGGTACAAGAGTGGGTTGAAAAAATTCGCCGCCAAGTCTCACCCTTCTTGGATTTCGATTGCGGAGAGAACAGCGCGATTGCCGCCAATAACTACGATTGGTTCGGTGGTATGAATGTTCTAACCTTCTTACGTGATATTGGTAAACACTTCTCTGTTAACCAAATGATTAATAAAGAAGCTGTTAAACAACGTCTGAATCGTGAAGACCAAGGTATCTCTTACACCGAGTTCTCCTATAACCTGTTACAAGGTTATGACTTTGCCAGCCTGAATAAGCAATACGGTGTGGCGCTACAAATTGGTGGTTCAGATCAATGGGGAAATATCACCTCAGGTATCGACCTCACGCGTAGAATGCATCAAAACCAAGTCTTTGGACTGACGGTACCGCTTATCACCAAATCAGATGGCACTAAATTTGGTAAAACTGAAGGTGGTGCAGTATGGCTCGACCCGATCAAAACGAGTCCTTATAAGTTTTATCAATTTTGGATCAATACCGCCGATGCCGATGTTTATCGCTTCTTAAAATTCTTCACCTTTATGAGTATTGAAGCGATTAATGCGCTCGAAGCGGAAGATCAACAAAGCGGTAAAGCGCCGCGTGCGCAGTACGTGTTGGCTGAAGAAGTGACGCGCATGGTACACGGTGAGTCAGGGTTGGAAGCGGCGAAACGTATTACTCAAAGCTTATTTGCAGGGACGTTAAGCTGTCTTACCGAGAGCGATTTCGCTCAACTCGCGCAAGATGGCATGCCAACAATCACCCTTAGCGAGGAAGCTGATCTACAACAAGCTTTAGTCTCAGCGGAATTGGTACCCTCTCGTGGTCAAGCTCGGACAATGATTAGCTCTAAAGCCGTTTCGGTGAATGGCGCTAAACAAGAGGATGCTGAGTATCGGTTCACCGACAGTGATAAACTACATGGAAGATATACCTTATTGCGTCGTGGAAAAAAACACTACTGCCTGATTAATTGGGCATAGTAAAAGGGGCCGGAAACGGCCTTTTTTTTATTGATAAAATAGACGTGCAAACATGAAAAATATCTTAGCAATTCAATCACATGTCGTTTATGGGCATGCAGGTAATGCTGCGGCTGAGTTCCCCATGCGTCGGATGGGCGCCAACGTTTGGCCGTTAAACACGGTTCAATTCTCTAACCATACGCAGTATGGACAATGGACAGGTACGGTAATGCCTGCTGAGCACCTGACTGATATCGTGCAGGGCATAGCAGCGATCGACCGCTTGAAAACCTGTGATGCAGTATTGAGTGGCTATTTAGGTTCTGCCGAGCAGGGTGAAAAAATCTTAGAAATTGTCCAGCAAGTGAAAGCGGCTAACCCTGACGCATGGTTTTTCTGTGATCCCGTCATGGGACATCCCGAAAAAGGCTGTATTGTTGCACCTGGTGTCGCAGAGTTTCATTGTCAAGTGTCATTACCTGCCAGCGATATCGTCGCTCCTAATTTATTAGAACTTGAAATGCTCTCCGGTCGGACTGTCAACGACCTTAACGAAGCCATTGAGGCGAGCCGTTCGCTTATCGCAAAGGGACCTAAGGTGGTTCTGGTTAAGCACCTATCTCGCGCTGGACTACGCAGTGATCAATTCGAAATGTTGCTGGTAACACAACAGGAAGCGTTGCATATCCAGCGGCCGTTAATTGATTTTGGGGTAAGGCAGCCGGTAGGAGTAGGTGATCTGACGAGTGGCTTGCTGTTAGTCAATCTCTTGCAAGGTAAGCGTTATGATCAAGCCTTAGAGCACATTACCGCTGCAGTCTATGGCGTGATGTTGAAGACGCACAGCATGGGCGAATATGAGCTACAACTGGTCGCGGCCCAAGATGAGATCGCTACGCCGACCCATCATTTCCGTGCCATACCTATTGATACTCTCTAACAAAAGTGTGACCTTTATCTCATTACTAGAGGTCACATTCTTCAAGCTTTGTTGAACATCAGCGTCTACCCCTCGAATATTTCCTAGACTCTTCTCCACACTTACGCTCATGAAAGAATGGGAACATACTGCAATTCTTAAGATATAAACGAGTGACTATGCTGGATCTTCCGGCCAGTGTACGTCGTAAAATATGGTTCAATCCTTTTATACAGTCTTATCATGTCGTATTCATTTGTGACATGACCATGTATCTGATTCGCTAAAATTTTAATATTGCGCAAAATGATATGGTCACCACTTATGGGTTAAGTTTGACCCAGTTGGGGTTAATTGGGCTGGGGTTCTTAATTACGAACGGTGTCGGTAAAACCTGACTCTCCTATTACGCTGACAGAAAAAACACTAAGCAGTTTTTACCCTTAATGCTAATCCTTTCTGCCCTCTGTATGCTGGGGTTCAGTGCCAGCATGGGCTCGGGTGGCTAATGGTGGCCTGCTATTCACTCAGCGGCTTTTTCCAAAGTACCGGGGGGGCCTGTAGCTATTCGACGACCACCAAATGGACGCCACGCGGGAAACGTGGCACTTATCTAGGGTTATGGAATATTTCTCGCAACCTTGGGGGCAGGCGCGGTGGGTGTTGCCTTATTCGGCGCACACTTTTTCTTTAATGGAAACATTATCGGAATGTCAGTATTGGTGGGTTAAGCATATGAAATTGTTAGTTATGTATCCACCTTATTTAGCCTATGGGGCAGTGATGGGGCAAATTCATTTAATTTGTTGTTCAAAATAGCTCTCTGACCTTCATCATTATCAGGCATCCACGCCCCATAAACGTTGTGGACCATTTGAGCATTGGTGTGACCCATTTGAGTTGCAATAAAGTTAGGGTTAGCTCCTGCAGCCAATGACCAGCACGCATATGTGTGTCGAGACTGATATGCTTTCCTGTCTGTAATACCTGCTACTTTTAGTCCAGCCCTCCAAGTTTGCGCTAACGAGACTGAGCTATAGTGGAAATTACAGTTATTTTTGGGTGAAGTGATTTGCGGGTTAAAGACAAAGTTAACCATCTCCGTTTCCTTTTTCCCGTACTCTCTCTTAATCACTGATATTTCCTTATCTGGCATCATCCTAGTCAACTCCATTTGGTCGCACAGAGCTTCCCACGCGGCATCGATTAGAAATATCTTTCTCACTCCCGATTCTGTTTTGGGGGGCTTGAAATATCCCATTGACGTTAAGCTTCTTCTCACCGTTAAAGTTCTTTGGTGTGTATCGACATCACCCCAAGCTAATGCGCATATCTCACCATGTCGCATACCTGTAAAAACAGCTATAGACCAAAGGTTTTTAATTTGCCGTGACCGGAGGGCGCTATGTAACCGTGAGAACTCCTCTCTTGTTAGCGGGTCAGGTTTTGGTTTATCTCGCTTTAAAGGCGCTATGGATGTAGAAACATTTTTTGCGGTGTAGCCGCTTTCATATGCAAAGCTCAGCATTGCGGAAACTACTTTCATGCAGGAGTTTACGAAAGCAGCAGACCTGCCTGTTCCTTGGATAGAGAAATATCCACCGGCCGAAAATGAGCCTTTGAGAAGTTTGATTCTCAATGAGAGCAAGTCCTCTACGTTGATGCTCTGTATCATCCTCTCATTACCTAGAATAGATAGAATGGTCTTAACCATCCCTTGATAGACGCTGAAGGTTGTCGCGGCAACTCAGCCTCCTTTATAGTGAGCCACTTATCGAAAGCGTCCCGTAACGAGATAGGTCCGTTATCAGATGTGAACTTCCTTATATTTTTCGACTCGGGGAATGTTTTAGCGTAATCGAAATTACCTGTCTTAGTTGCGTAGGCTACGCTTTCTCTGAGCTGCGATGCCTTATTCCTATTCTTAAGCGTATCAGGCACAGATAATGATTCCCGCATTCTCACGCCTTGATAGCTAAAGTTAATACGCAGAAACCCACCGTGCGACTCAACGTCGGTGGGGTATTTCTTATCTTTCATCATTACTCTCCGATTGTGTTAATGCAATCATGCTTCCTCTACTCGCTTAAACTCAACGACCCATACGAACGGGTTAGACTGCCAGCTATCCTCGCCATAGATTGATTGCCACAAATAGCTGAAATGACTTACGGCAGTGGGCCTTCCCGTAAAATTGTGGTCAGCGATACAGTCGTAATTATCATGAGATTCATTCAGCTTACCAGCGTCAATACCCTCCGACAAAGCGTCTCCATCGCTAATATCATTCAACCGCTCTACCCGAATATCAGTAATCTCAAGTGTTATACGTGAAGCCCAGCGGGGCATGTGGATAGATGGTGTCCAAGGCCCTTCGAAATCGCTATCTCTATCTGGAACTGTCCACAGTCCGTAGTTATTTGGCTTTTGGTGGCATGATGCGCGGTAAACTTTTGCAGAGTCCTTTCTTTTAGAAACCAGATTGTTATCCCAATCGATGGGGTGTCCATCCTCGTTACCAAGCGTTGCGAACGTCTATCTCACCCATAGGCGATCACCTACCTTACCGAATGGGCACAAGTCATACATAAGCGCATCCATGACATGTGTGTATATCCCATCTTTGTTTTTGCAGGGGAATGCAGTTGTCAGCGTCTACGTTAGAGATAACACGCCGAGTCTGTGTTTTGCTGCCGGATAAAATCGCTCTAACCATTTCACCGTTGAAGATGATTCCGCGCTCTTTAATTTTCTTATCCACTTTACTCTCCACTATAAGTTAGCCTTCCTTGGCGATGGGGGTAGTCGCCGAAACCGCCGCGACCGTTAAGGTTAGATGTGACTATTCCTTCAGTCTTGCGCATAACCTCAGCTAGCTCTTTAACCTCTTCATCACGCTTCCTTGCTCGGTGTAGCTTGTATTCCAAGGCGATGGCTTTCCAGTTTAGATAATCGACATCACATTAGCCCCGAACTTGGCCTTAGCGATTACCTCTCCCCACTGACCAGAGCGTGACCAAGAAAGAGTCGATAGCGTTCTGCTGCGTAAATCGTCAGGAAAGCGTGATAATTCCTCTCTCTGATCAAGTGATAGGCGTGAGAATACCGCCGATTCTTTCTCGGATAAGTTCATGGGGTTTCCTTAAATTAGGTGGGGAGGGTGGTTATTGCTGACTGTTAAAAGGGAATATCGTCTGACCACTGTTCGGGCTGTTGTGCTTGTCCTGCATGATGTTGGTTACTGCCTTGCTGGCCCTGACTCCGTGGCGGTAGGTCAATATCGTTGACTAAAATAGTAGGAATCGAAGCCTTGGTGCCGTCATTCTTTTCCCATTCCTCCAACACAAATGAGCCTGTTACGGTAACCTTCGCTCCTTTCAGGATCCCCTGCGTTAGCTTCTCGGCCATCGCCCCGAACATCTTGCATTGAAGCCAAGATGTTTTCTCTTTATCACCAAAGCCAGACTTTGCTGGCAATGAGAATGTAGCGATATGCTTTCCATTCGGTGTTACCCGTAGAACTGCATCTTTCCCAACGTTACCACTGACTTTAATTGTATTAATCGGCATTATGCTGCCACTCCTTCTAGCTCTGATTTGCGAATTTCGTACACGTCTTCAGCCTTGGCTTGTTGCTCCGTTCCTTTGAGCATTTCCCAAGCCTTTCCAAAAGCTGTCTTTAACTCATCGACGGTATCTTTATTCGCCACGGCGGTAGTGAATGAATGCAATACCTGGTCTGGAGTCGGCGGGGCACTCCTCTGCTTTTGCTGATTAATTGATTGGGTATTACTCGAAGACCTCGACTGGTGATGAAGCTCATCTGTGTCAGCATCCTTTGAGTCATCAATATCAAACAGAACATTAAGACAATACTTCCTTGCATACGAACTAGTTGCCCCAGTAACCTGAGCCGAGTCCATTCCCTTCTTGCTCTCCTCTTCCCTTGCCAAGGCACTCGCCGTATGTGTTGATTCACCGTCTGTAATCGTTGCTACAGCCCTGACATAGTAACGACTCCCTATCATTACAACTTCGTCAGATATACTCAGGAAGAGACCGTTAAGAAGAGGTTTAACCCCCTCCAAAATATCTTCACAGATACGATATTTATACTTACCGAAAATGTTGTACTGGTTCTTTGGTGCGTTAAGTGTTCGCTGAATCTCTGCTAGCTTTGCGTAAAATTCTTTACTCATGTTCACCTCAGAGCGGCAATTGTTTGCTTAATGCACCTGACTCGAAATCAAGCGATGTACCGATTGGCGGGGTAACAATGAAGCCATGTTCAATTAGCTTCTCAGCTACGGCCCAGAGGTCACCGTCAGCGATTAACTCAGCCATATCAGTTTGTTGGTCCAGCTTTACATCCTGCATAACGATTTGAATCTCACCGCGAGCATCTTTTCTCGTTGAGAAGTTTTGAGCGGTGCAAATTAGCTCTCTCATTTTGACCTCCAGAAATCAGTTACCATTGCCACATATCCAGCTGTCGTATTCGGATAGATGTGAACCGAGCCGTTAAACGCTATGACCAGTTCAGAATTTTGGATGATGTATGTCACGCATAAGCCTCCGGTCTGGCCGCATCGTTAACGAACTGCTGAATGCGGTCTAATTGAGTGGTAGTGAATTGTTTAAAGCGATTAAATAGGTTGGTAGCAGCGCCAATGACGCCGCCGATGGTGGTAGCCATTAGCGTTACTCCGTTAAGTGTTGTTGTCATATAACCGCCCACTCATTGAATAGGCGCTGATATGAAGGCGTAAAAAAAGCACCCGTAGGTGCTATAAATCAGTCTTTTCCATCAGTGCCTCGCGAATCCCCATAAGCCTTTCGATTTGCTTATGGTGCTCGGTTATTTTTTTACAACATGATGCGCAATCCAGAAATCTCTAGCCTCTGCATCATCGCAAAAAAAACTCCACGCAGAGATTCTTAGTGTTCTTTCATAGTTGAAAGAAGATTCAATTTTTTTAGCGATTACTTGCTTACCTGTAGCTTTTACTGCTTCAAACTTCGCGAACTCAGGCCATTCACAGTTGACGCAAACCCCCATAAAAAATAGAGCCAGCCGAAATGTCACTGACGCAATCTGGTGTAATCAATTTTCTCTCTCCCATAAAAAAGCCCTGACAGCGCAGTGCGTAACGGTTCACATCAATTTGTTTCTGCTGAGTAACTTACATAAATCCTCCAGTCAGGGTGGAATACTAGGTTTGAACTGCCACCGTTCAGTTCGAGTTATCTTTTTGAGTAAAAGCCACATAGCCCACTCTTAAATGAGCTATAGGGGGTTACTCGTCACAATTGAATTTCAATGTAGTGACCGACAAACCTTGAGTAAGCTAGAATTTTGCAAGCCTGTAGCTCTTCATGTTTCATCAGATATTTAGCAAAGCCTTAAAGGTTCGTGGAAATCCCTTATCGCCCACATCATGATGGTTGCTATGGATACTTTTTGAATCCCATTTGCTTCTTGGCACCCAAGTAAGAGACGAACTTTCAAACCAAAGGCTTTCGGCGTCATCAGGCTCGATAACATCAATCCAATGAAACTGATTAAGTATTCTCAATCCCTTTGGCTGATTGAATCTAATCTTCATCAATTCTCCCACAGACCATATAGGTCAATATAATCAATCCATCTGGCAACATTCCAGTTGCTAGTGTCTCCACTTGGAATAGGGCAGGAGTAAAGCCCTTGCTTGTATAGGTCGAGCTTGTTCATTACGCTCCACCCAAATAACTCTCAATGCTCCACCAAAGAATTCCGATAAGTGCTGACCAAAATGCGATAAGCAGTGCCGTCAGAATCATGTAAAACTTCTGATTAAACGTCATATTTAACCCATAAAAAAGCCGCTCTAGGAGACTTGTATCTATTCAATAAGCTATTCACTTTCTGTCTTAACCCTTGTCAGGTAAGGGTTGGCATTGAGTAGCTAGTTATTCACACCAATAAAAAACCCGCACTGGGCGGGTTGCTAATATCTTTAATGTGCTTGGTATTACTTAATGGCCAATGCTAACCAAGTAGCTATCCCGATAAATGCAGACCAGAATAGAACAAGAATCAAGGCGCATAGGCCATAAATTTTTTGATTTGAAACCATATCTCACCTACTAATCACATTAAAATTATTAAACGACACGAGCTATTTGATATCCCAGCTCTCGCTTCTAGAGCAATATACACAACCCTGGATAGTAATAGGAATACTCCGATCACATTTCTGACAGATTGCTTACAGGTGGTTATTTTTGCGCCTTGATTGAAACATCACCACCTAAACTAAACTCGCACTATTCTATTTAAAAGTGGCAGCGGCCTTATCAAATTTACCTCTAAGCCTCTGCGCCTTAATTATCGCTAACTCATCCTGAGTCTTACGTAGCTCCTTGCTATCTTTCGCAGACTTAATCTCATCCTTAACGATGAAGAAGGCCATAATCAACACAGGCATAGCTATCATCAGAACGCCGATTAATGTTTCCATACTTACCTCGCACTAACTGAAACTGATTTACGGTGACTACAGAGGAAGCAGGAAGAATGAGTGAACACATCACATCAATACCCGTAATGCTTAATCAGAATAAATATAACTATTCCGAGGTCGCTAGGCTGCTAAACGTTCACCGCCACACAGTCAGGCGACTGGAAGACGATAAAGACTGCATTCATCACATCGTTGTGCGTGGTCGATTGATGATTGAGACACGCCGCTCGCTGGATGATGCAGTAATTCTGGCTAAGGACCCGAACTATTACGATTTAGGAGGGAGTGATGCGAAAGCCGATACGCCGATGCAAGAACCCTGATTGCAGAGAATGGTTTCCCCCTCGATTTCAGAATGAATGGTGGTGCACACCGGAATGCGGGGTAGTAGTTGGGATAGCAGCAAGGGAGAAGAAACGGCTCAAAGAACGACAGGAAGCAGAATCGAAACGCAAGAAAGAGGTCCAGCAAGAACGCCGTCACCACAAGATACGAAAGCTTGAAGTAAAACCCCTCAGTTATTTCCACAGCAAAGCCCAAGCAGCATTCAATACATACATCCGCACAAGGGACGCAGAGCAGCCCTGTATTAGCTGTGGTCGTCATCATGAGGGTAAGTATGACGCAGGGCATTATCGAACGCGTGGAGCCTCGCCAGCGACTCGCTATGACGAAACTAACTGCCATAAGCAATGCGTTCCCTGTAATCAGCACTTATCAGGAAATATCGAAAACTACACGCCGAACCTTATCGAAAAATAGGGCAGCAGGCATTCGATATGTTGATGGGGCCGCACCCGGTAAAAAAATGGACGCGGGAAGAGCTGGAACAACTGGCGGCGCATTACAGGCAGAAAACCAGAGAGCTAATTAAACAGAGGGAGGGTACATGAAATTCATTGCACGAATCCTTAACCACTTCTCACCCATAACCCCAACAGTCCAGTACAAAACCCCACAGAGTTATCCAGCCCAACCCGGCAATAAGCGGAGGAAGAAGTGATGTCGCGTGAATTAACCAAAGAGCAGCAGGATTGGCTAGAGCACTGGCTAGAGTTATGGGGAGCATGGGTTTATTCAGGGCGATTAGAAAAGCGCATGAGCAGCATGATAGCTCAGTGGATGGAAAGCGGAGAGCCAAGCGGTTACCCGACAAGGCCTATGTGCAATGATGATGACGTAATGTTGATTTCTCAGGTCGTAGATTCCGTTCTCAAAATTGACCCCAAAGCATTTGGAATACTTCTGAGCTACTACGCTCACGGCTCAACCGAACACGGAATAGCATCCTACAGCTACAAGACTGCAAAGCCACGCAAGATTCCAACACGAGGAGGTAATAAATTAAAGCGCCCATCTATGTCTACTTGCCGTCGAGAGGTGAGGGAGATACTGGATGCCAGTCGGTATGTAATTTACTTTCCGCTGCTAAATGCAATTAATAATCGAAAAAGTGTAGCTAAAGTGCGAAAAATTGCTTAGAACGTGTTGAAAAGAATGATCAAGTGAGCAACAATAACTAGGTAAGCTGCCTTTGGTGAATCTTAAGTTCACAAGGCGGCTTTTTTTGTATATAAAACTTATGAGGTAATGAATTATGCTGCTCCGTGACTGGTCAATTATGGAGAAAGTAATGCACATTACTTATGACGATCTCGTTGAAAAACAAAAACTGCTAGATAGGAAGTATTCGGAAAGGGCGGCTGATTTAATCGAAGGGGCGCAAAAGCTTCTCGAGGAATACCGTGAGTCACTTGTTTATAGTGGTGAAAACAAGGCAAAGATTGCATTTATAGGCGACTTTATAGATGGCAAGGCTGAGTTTGTGAAGCTGAGTGAATCCCATCTTGATGAAGATTACCGATTAACATTCAATATACTAACTGACCTCACTGTAAGTGAATTGAGAAAAGTATTTGCTACAGTTCGCTTAACTATTTATAAAGAATCAGGCCGAGTTTTTGTATTGGTTGGGGATCGGCATCAGGCTTCATATATTATTCCTAACGATAACTCTGCCTATAGCTATCAGCAGGTCTGCCTAGCTATTAAAAATAATATCTCTGATTTTCTCGATGCAGGAATGCCTAAGTAGAGTCATATGGTAAACCTCGCCTCTGCGGGGTTTTTTATTGCAACAGATAAGCCCTCTGACGGGTTACTGCTCGTGTTGTGAAACAGAGGGATTTTCGTTGTGATAAATGTGTGTTTGAGAGTATTGACGCAGCAATTACATTGTTGTAAATATTATGCGCCGCCTACAAACCCATCCGGTTAATCACGCATTAGGGCGGTAGGATACAAAAGACTGCCTGTGCTTTTGTGTTCTTGACTACAAAGACATGGTAAGAACGCATTGCCATGCGCCCAACCAGAATTTAAGCCTCACATAAGTGGGGCTTTTTTTTTAACATTAATCTTGCAACTGCTGAGATTTGTCCTATGGTTAGATTATAGCGTTGAAGGTTAAGGATTATTTCTCATTCATGCATGAATGCCGCTATACCATCTAGCCCTTGGACGGAGTCGGGGGCGAATCCTGAATTGCTTTCCTTACGATGCTTTCGCCCTTTTTCCAAAGGGCTTTTTTTTACCCAAATTTCAAGGCTCCACTTCGGTGAGGCCTTTTTTCTTTCACCGCAAGTCAATCCCAATTATCCCACACAGATACTATCAAGTGACAGGCGGTGAATCCCTACTGTAAATCCCCGTTCGGGGGTGGAAATGAAAATGAATAATGACCCTCATACCGTCTCTGAATGGGGACGGCTCCTGCACAGTTGGTGGTCAGGAGACACACCTGTTGGGGCGGTGATTATGGCAGTCGTAATGTCCGCACTAAGAATCGCTTACACCAGCGGCGGGTGGAAAAAGATGTTGCTTGAAGGGCTACTTTGTGGTGCTTTAACGCTCACCTTCGCCTCTGCTTTTGAATATCTGAACTTACCCAAGACGCTATCTGTTGGCATTGGTGGCGCTGTTGGGTTTATCGGCGTGGACTCAATTAGAGCCTTTGCCATGCGATTTATTGGAAACAAACTAGGAGATAGCAATGACCAGCACTAGTGGAGCAAGAGGGATTCGCAATAACAATCCCGGGAATATTCGATGGGGGGATGATTGGGACGGTCTAGTTCCTAAATCACAGCGTACTGATAAATCATTCTGTCAGTTT
>Ga0308162_1000363_pt1 | contig 49865 bp, 51 predicted proteins | sample PhySR2_FD_201370 | JGI IMG/M metagenome (GOLD analysis project Ga0308162, IMG submission 201370) | Phyllosphere microbial communities from UC Gill Tract Community Farm, Albany, California, United States - DLSLS.R2 | ecosystem: Host-associated > Plants > Phyllosphere > Unclassified | place: USA... | reverse complement strand
CGAAAAGTAAGCATAAAAAACTATGTTTTTAAATATGCGTATAAATTATTGTTTTTTTTTCTAAAAATAACGTGAAATAAACCGCTGTGATTCACCGGTCTGCTATAGGTGATTTCACTAGATGGTGGGGTGTTTTTAGGGTTAATATTCTGTGAGGATTTTATGCGAGTACTGATTATCGGTGGTGGTGTGGTAGGGGTGACAAGTGCTTGGTATCTCGCTGCTGCGGGTCATGAGGTCACTGTGTTGGAAAAACAGTCTGGGGTAGCAATGGAGACCAGTGCGGGTAATGCGGGGCAAATTTCCCCCGGTTACGCTGCGCCTTGGGCGGCACCAGGCATTCCACTTAAAGCGATCAAGTGGATGTTTCAAAAACATGCACCCTTGGCGATTCGGCCAGACGGTAGTCGTTTCCAACTGTCATGGATGTGGTCGATGCTGCGAAACTGTACGTTAGATCATTATCAAGAAAACAAAGCGAGAATGGTAAGGATCGCCGAATACAGTCGCGATAGTTTACGAGCGTTACGTCAAGAAACGGGCATCGTGTACGAAGGACGGCAAAGGGGCACTCTCCAGCTTTTTCGTACTGCGCAACAATTTGATAATGCCGCTAAAGATATCGCAGTTCTCCAAGAAGCAGGCGTGCCATTTAATTTACTCGAATCACACCAACTCACGTCGGTAGAACCTGGGCTGGCCAATAGCCTTGATAAATTAACGGGTGGGCTACAACTGCCAAATGATGAAACAGGTGACTGTAAGCTCTTTACGCAACGTTTAGCGCAGCTTGCTGAACAAGCGAACGTTAAGTTTCTATTTAATCAAAATGTTGAACGCTTAACGGTCGACAACAATCGCATTACATCAGTGGTGGCGAATGGTCTTTCACTAGACGCCGATGCAATTTTAGTGACGGCGGGGAGTTGGTCCACATCGTTACTTAAGGGATTAGTCGATATTCCTGTCTATCCGCTAAAGGGCTATTCCATTACCTTACCGATCACCGACGAAACCCGCGCACCGGTGTCAACAGTACTCGATGAAACTTATAAAGTTGCGGTCACGCGTTTCGACCAGCGTATTCGGGTGGGTGGCATGGCGGAAATTGTTGGTTTTAACAGCGAACTCCCCAGCGTAAGACGAGAAACACTGGAGATGGTCGTCAATGATCTCTATCCTAATTCAGCGTCGCTGGCCGAAGCCAACTACTGGACGGGGTTACGGCCGATGACGCCAGATGGCACGCCAATTGTGGGCAGAACACCGATAAGTAATCTTTATTTGAATACCGGCCATGGCACGCTAGGTTGGACGATGGCCTGTGGGTCTGGACGATTGATAGCGGATATTATCTCTGGCCGTACGCCGGATATCGCTGCGGATGATTTATCCGTATATCGTTATCTACCGGGTTTTGAAGCACGAACGTTACATTTACAGTCGCAAAACGGCTGAGTTAAGGAGTGAGTTAACGATGTCTAGGCCGATAAAGGCAACTGTCAATACCACCGCATTGAGCCATAACCTAGGCAGGGTAAAAGCGCTCGCACCGGCATCAAAAGTGTGGAGTGTGGTCAAAGCGAATGCCTACGGGCATGGCCTTGCGCGCTGCTATCAAGCGTTCGCCTCGACAGACGGCTATGCATTGCTCAATTATGAAGAAGCTATTCTGCTACGAGAGGCAGGGGTGACTCAGCCGATCTTGCTGTTAGAAGGCTTTTTCAAACCTGAGGATTTAGCGTTAATTGAAGCCTATCAGCTGACTACGGCGATACATAGTGATTGGCAACTTAAAGCGCTAGCCGACTATGCGGCGAAAAAGCCAATCGGCGTGTACGTAAAGATTAATAACGGTATGAACCGTTTAGGCTTTTCGCCTAATCGCATTTCGGCCGTATGGCAGACGTTGAAAACACTACCTGCGGTCGGAGAGACCACGCTTATGTCACACTTTGCACGAGCAGATGAAGGTCCCGCGTTTATCCGTGAACCCTTACAGCGTCTAGAGCAGGCAACGGGGATGCTTCAAGCACCACGTTGTTACGCCAACTCAGCAGCTAGCCTCTGGCATCCCGAGACTCATCATCAATGGATACGACCCGGGGTCGTCTTATATGGCGCATCACCGACAAGCTGCGCGGAGGATATCGCGCCATTCGATCTCCGCCCAGCGATGACATTAAGCAGTGAGATTATTGCGGTACAACAGGTTGCAGCGGGTGAGGGGGTTGGCTATGGGCACCGTTACATGACGACGGCATCCCAGCGCATCGGAATCGTTGCATGTGGCTATGCGGATGGCTATCCTCGGCATGCACCTTCCGGCACACCCGTTTGGGTCGCGGGTAAATTGTGCAAAACGGTCGGCACCGTCTCAATGGATATGCTTATGGTCGATTTAACCGAGTGTCCTGAGGCCGCCATTGGCAGCCACGTCGAATTATGGGGCACCCAACTGCCTGTTGATACTATCGCACAAGCTGCGGGGACGGTAGGTTATGAACTATTAACCGCGGTCACCCAGCGCGTCCCTTTTACGGTAATCGCCTAATTCACTTTACTGAGGTGAGAGACCCTTTGATTTTTAAGCTGGTCAACCAAGCAATGGCGGCCAGCAACCCACCTAATAACATCATAACCGCCAGTGCAACATAGGGAGAGAGTGGAAGTAGCAATATCACTAAACTTCCTCCTGCACCACCGGCCATTTGAATAAAACCGAGTAACGCTGACGCGACACCAGCATTCTGCTGAAAAGGCGCCAAGGCGTAACTGGTTGCGGGACCCATAATAAATGCTAATCCTGCCACGGATATTGCCACTGGAATCATGTAGCTTAACCAGTGCGCAAGAATAGCTGGCGCCAGTAAGTAAGGCTCTAAAAAAAGGATAATTCCTGCCAAGGTCATTGATAACGTGCCGAGCAATAAACAGAATGGGCGACCACATTTTGGAATAATACGATTGGCCAGCGCACTCACCGCCATTATCCATAATCCATTGACACCGAAAATCACTGAAAAGCTAAAAGGAGATAAGGCGTCGTGCTCCATTAGTACCGTGGGCGCTAGAGACACGTAGGTCAAGACCATTCCTAGCGCACTGGCAATTGACAAGGTAAAAGCCAAAAACGCAGGTTGTTTGATAATCGACAGGTAAGTACCGGCGGGAAAGATCGCACTATGTTGGGTCGAGTGTGGACGCGTCTCGGGTAGCCACTTATAGACAATGATCATCAGTACGAGACCATAAAGAAACAGAAAGCCAAATGGTGCACGCCATCCCCAATAATGCGCTAGGATTCCGCCGAGCAGGGGGGCCAGAGCAGGAACGATATTTAACGATCCATTAAGAAAACTGTAGGCACGTGCCGCATCATCGCCCTCGAGTCGATCGCGTACGCCACTAAACGCCACCACCGCGGTGCAACATACCGCCATACCTTGAATAATACGGGCGATAAGAAATACCGGCCAATTGATGGCGAGGGCTGCGAGGGCGCTACCCAATAAGTAGAGGCCTAGCCCGACTAAGGCGATAGGTTTTCTGCCATAATTGTCGACCAAAGGGCCGGAAATTAATTGCCCAATTCCCATCACTAATAAAAACAATGGGATTGTTAATTGGATATGACTGACCGGTGTCTGCAATCCTGATGCAATATATGGTAGCGTCGGCAAAAAGAGATCGATGCCTAAGGGCGAAAGTAGAACTAAACATAATAATAAAGCAATAAAATAGCGTGGGGAGACCATTACTCTTCTTCTTCTAATATACGTAAACCGACACGCGATATCGTGTCATCATCTTTTTCTGCAACAGTCAATTCAAGCTCCGACCACTGCAAGGCATCACCCACTACCGGATTACGGCCCAATTTCTCAATCATCAACTGAGATAAACTTTTTCCAACGGAGTCGTCACGGGTTAAGGTTAATCCATACACCGACGCAACTTGTTCCAATGAGGCTTGACCGTCCAGAATAAAATCACCGAAGAAACGTTGGTCGAGATCGACTGGCGGCGTTTGACTGAACATGTTGCCGAGGGCGGATAAATCACGTTCGCGTCCAATCACACAGAGAATATCATTTTCACGCAGGCGAGTAGAGCCGCGAGGATGCATCAGTACATTATCTCTAAATAAAGCCGTGATCCGGGTATGTTCTGGCATTTTTAGTTCACGTAAGGGGGCATTGATACACCAATTCTCGGAGCCTAATTGGTAGACATATTGCTCCCACGGGCTGTCGGGATGGATATCTAAACTATTACGTTGGAAGGGGTATACCGTGCGCGGCACGATCACTTTTGCGAGCTTTGCCGCGAAAGAGAGGGTACTCCCTTGAAGCAGCAGGGAAACCATCACCACAAAAAAGGCGATATTGAAATAGAGTGAGGCATTATCCAGACCCGCCATCATCGGGAATACCGCGAGAATAATCGGTACGGCACCTCGTAACCCCACCCAGCTAACAAAGCACCGTTCACGTAAACTAAAACTCTTGAAAGGCAGTAAACCGGCGAATACAGAAAGAGGGCGGGCGATAAAAATTAGCCATAACGAGAGTAATAGGGCTGGCAGCGCGATTTTCCACAGATCGCTCGGGACGACCAACAGGCCCAAAACGATAAACATTCCAATCTGACTAAGCCATGCTAAACCATCAAAAATTTGGGTGATCCCTGTGCGGTTACGAATACCACTATTACCTAGCCAGCACCCGGTTAGGTAGACGGCAAGAATCCCGCTTCCCCCGAGCAACGTTGTTAAGGCGAAAACCAGTATACCGCCGCTGACCGCAAGCAGGGGATAAAGGCCTGCAGGAAGGGATATCTGGTTAATCAGCCGCTGTAACGTGAATCCGCCAAGCAGGCCGATAAGAATGCCTAAGCCAAACTCGCGCACTAAGTGGATAATAAAGTTAGCGTCAATACCGTGATGGTGTTGCTGAATCATCTCAATTAAGGTCACGGTTAAGAATACTGCCATCGGGTCGTTACTGCCTGATTCGATCTCGAGGGTTGAGCTAACCCGTTGGTTTAATCCTTTATCGCCGATCAAGGAAAACACCGCCGCGGCATCGGTCGAACCAATAATGGCGCCGATCAAGAAACCCTGCATCAGGTCAAGGTGAAACAGGTATGCGGCAAGGGCACCGGTTAACCCAGCGGTGATCAGCACACCGACTGTCGCTAAAGATAATGAAGGCCAAATGGCGATACGAATGGAACTGATACTGGTACGCATGCCGCCATCTAGCAGAATAACCGCTAAGGCGAGATTTGAGACGAGATAGGCGACCGGATAGTTATTGAAGACTATTCCACCGATCCCTTGTTCGCCTGCGAGCATCCCTAATACTAAAAAGATAACGAGAATAGGAATACCTAACTTCGACGAGAAAGAACTCAGTAAAATACTGGCGGTGACGAGTACCGAGCCGATAATAAATAAACTATTAATTGTATTTGAATCCATATTGGCTCATTCCTAACACCCGCTGAAGTGATAAGAGTATTACATATTTTGCGCCATCTGTGTGGCCGTAATGTGTGGCGGCGAGAATAAGAATAACCTTATTTTATAGGACTTTTTCGTTACTTCAGAATAAAAAGCTAGTTTTAATGTTAATAAGCCCTTTATTATCAATTTTTGAAAAAATAACTCGCTAAAATCATCTTTCTTGCGCGTTATTTTAGGAAGTAAGTTAACTCAGGATGTGAACATGTTAAAAAAACAGTTTGTTTTAGCCGCCTCGTTGGTCGGCACCAGTGTTTTATTTTCACAAAATCTCTTAGCTCAACCCCTTTCAGTGGGGGTCGCTGCATTATGGTCTGAATCGCCCTACCACAATACTAAAGATCGTACTGTCCCATTCCCGTTAATCAATTATCAAGATGAGAATGTTTTCTTTCATGGGTTAGAGGCAGGGTACTATCTTTACCATGGCGAAGCCGATCAGTTCTCAATTATTGCCAATACCACCGGACAATATTTCAACCCACACCGTGCTCACCATAGTGCGATGCGTGGCCTCGATAAGCGTCATTTAACCATGATGATGGGTGGGGAGTGGACGCACGTTGCCACTTGGGGGGTTGTCAAAACCGCGTTGACTGGTGATGTACTCAACGAAAGTAACGGTTTGGTATGGGACACTAACTACCATTATCCGTTACAATTTGGCGCGCTTTCTCTGATCCCCGGCGCGGGCGTAACATGGCAGAGTGCCAACCAAACTGATTATTACTATGGCGTCTCTGGTAAGGAATCTCGTCGTACAGGGATTGATCGTTACAAGGCTGACGATAGCTGGTCACCGTATGTGGATATCAGTGCGACTTACCAGTTGACGCGTGATTGGACTGTCGTGGCAGGTGCTCGCTATACCCATTTCGACAATGAAATTAAGCATAGCTCAATGGTCGACAAGTCAGGGCAAACTACCGTTTGGACTGGGGTTAATTACCAATTCTAAACCGGTATTCTCCCAAAGGGTGCTTTGGGAGAACGTCATCACAACGGTAGCGGAGTGATCGTTACCGTTAATTCTGCTGGAGTACTTGGTGTCGAGACCAAAGGCTTTCCTATCCTTGCGGTTTCTACACAGACCATCGTTTTATAGCCTTCATCGCTCATATCGGCCATCGATTGAGATAGGGTCTCGCCTGGGTTCCACGTGACAACGTCACTATGGCCTTGGTGTCGAATATTTATCAGGCGTTTAAGCTGTGGATCCTGCAGAGTTGATTCGGCCGTGGGATGGGTGAAGATACGATCGACCTCGCCATGATAAGTCTGCTCACCCTGTTGAGAACCTAACGCATTATCTTTCACTTTATCGATGTAGTGATTACCTAAGCCACTTACCTTCACCGCTTCACTGTCACCGACGTGGAAATAGCTATGTAGGGCGGCAGTCGATTCGAAATCCCCTTCAACTTTCAGGCTAAGCTGACAAGATTCGGCGCTTAACTTAGCGAGTAAAGTCAGGCTAAATTGATGGGGCCATATCGCGCGTGTTTCAGCGGAGTCGCGTAAATTCATCGTCACGTTTACCTGCTGTGCAGACTCTTCGCAGTGATCTAGCTGCCATAGAGAGGTGCGTGCAAAACCGTGGGAGGGTTTACCCGCAGGGCCAAACCATGGCCAGCAAATCGGCACACCGCCACGAATAGCCTTACCTTGTGTGAAGGCCGTGCGATCGCTCAGCCAAATAACGGCAGGTTGGTTCAGTGGATGCCACGCGATTAATTGGCCACCTTGCAGCGAAAAAGCGGCACGGAATTCGGGATGATCAATGATCAGTAGCGTTAACACACCTTGTTGACGAAGCGAGCAGAAGGGGGAAAGTTGCTCGGCGATAGGGAGTGAAAAAAGGGATGACTGCATAATATTCTCCAAAAAAAAGGGCGACCGAAGTCGCCCTTATTCACACGTGGAACGATTTATTTGCCTGCAACCAAGGCAACTAAATCAAGAACTTTGTGAGAGTAACCTGTTTCATTGTCATACCATGAAACCAGTTTAACGAAATTATCGTTCAGTGCGATACCCGCTTTTGCGTCGAATACAGACGTTAACGTTTCGCCGTTGAAATCAGTCGATACTACGTCATCTTCAGTGAAGCCTAAAACGCCTTTCATTGCGCCTTCTGAAGCCGCTTTGATTGCTTGGCAGATTTCTGCGTAAGACGCTTTCTTCTCTAAACGCACGGTCAGATCGACCACAGATACGTTAGGGGTAGGGACACGGAAAGCCATACCTGTCAGTTTACCGTTTAACTCTGGTAATACTTTACCGACAGCTTTCGCCGCACCGGTAGAAGATGGAATGATGTTTTGGCTTGCACCACGTCCACCACGCCAGTCTTTGTGAGAAGGACCATCGACGGTTTTTTGCGTTGCAGTCGTTGCGTGAACAGTGGTCATCAGACCTTCGATGATACCGAAGTTGTCGTTGATCACTTTCGCTAACGGCGCTAAGCAGTTAGTGGTGCACGATGCATTAGAAACGATTTCTTGACCGGCATATTTATCGAAGTTTGCACCACGAACAAACATTGGGGTGTCATCTTTAGAAGGGCCAGTCAGTACGACTTTCTTCGCGCCTGCAGCGATGTGTTTACGTGCAGTATCGTCAGTTAAGAAGATACCCGTTGCTTCCGCAACAACATCAACACCTACTTCGTTCCACTTCAGGTTAGCTGGATCTTTTTCGCTCGTTACACGGATTTTTTTACCGTTTACAATTAGCGCGCCATCTTGAACTTCAACGGTACCGTCAAAACGACCGTGGGTTGAGTCATACTTCAGCATGTAAGCCATATATTCTGCGTCTAACAGATCGTTGATCGCGACGATTTCAATGTCTGAACGTTGTTGTGCAGCACGAAACACAATGCGACCGATACGGCCAAAACCGTTGATACCTACTTTGATAGTCATATATTCCACCAGCTATTTGATAGTGAATAAAAGGTTGGCAGTAAAATTACAAAAACCGCTTCATACGTCAAGCTTAATCGTGTCAATTACTGTGGGAAATCAATTATGACGCCTTTACAAAAAAGTCCCTAGCCTAGGGTTGCTCCTAATGTTCGAAAAAAAACACTAATTTGTTATGCATTTGTTATAATGAGGTCTTGGACTGTTTAGTGGAATGTATTATGAGCAACGAGCCATCATCTTTGTCTTCTCTTAACGAAATGCAGCGCTATGTTACGCAGGAGAGAGGAACAGAACCCCCTTTTAGCGGTGCATTACTGCATAACCAGCAAGAAGGGTATTATCACTGTATTGTCTGCCACTCGCCGCTGTTTTATTCTGAAACGAAATACGATTCTGGGTGCGGCTGGCCGAGCTTTTATCAGCCTGTTTCGGATGACGCCATCCGTTACTTGGAGGATAATAGCCATAACATGCACCGTATCGAAATTCGCTGTGGCCAATGCGATGCGCATCTAGGTCATGTTTTTCCAGATGGGCCCCAGCCGAGCGGTGAACGTTACTGTGTTAACTCCGCATCATTAAATTTTACCGATGCAACAGGCAGTCAAACAAAAGGATAAGATCAAGATGAGTGCTGATTTACAGCGTGTCTTAGCAGAGATGACACCAGAGGTGTACCAACGTTTGGTGACGGCCACCGAGACAGGAAAATGGCCAGACGGCGTGGCACTCACACCAAGTCAAAAAGAGCACACTTTACAGCTTGTTCTGCTGTGGCAAGCTCGCCATAACGATAATCCCCAGCATATGTCAGTGGCTAAAGGCGGAGAGATGGTGATGAAAAGTAAACGGCAACTTAAAGAGGAATTCGGTATTGCAGACGATATCACCCGAATTAATCTCAATTAAAAAAACAGGGTGCTCTGGGCACCCTGATGCTATTACTCGCTCAGCTCACCGCGCAGATTACGCTGCATCAGCACTCGTATCTCTTCGGCAGGCAATTGTTGAGAAAGCAAATAGTGCAACTTAGTCAATGCAGCTTCAACCGTTAAATCACTTCCGCTGACGACGCCGGCTTGTTCTAATGCGTTCCCCGTCGCGTAGCCCCCCATATTTACTTTCCCCGACATACATTGAGTTAAATTCACCACAACGATCCCGCGTTTGTAGGCCTCGGCTAAGACCGTAATGAAGGCGGCAGACTGCGGAGCATTTCCCACACCATAGGAGCGCAGAATCAACGCTTTTACCGGTTGGCGTAAGAAGTTACTGACAACATCCGGCGAGATCCCTGGATAGAGGGTGACAACACCGATCGGTTGAGGGGTGATGGGGTGAACAATCAGCTCGCCTTGCTTAACGGGAGCTGGGGGCGTGTTAAGCTTTTTGATGTGGATACCCGCCTCGAGCAGGGGCGATAGGTTTGGTGAGGCAAAGGCGTTAAAGCCATCCGCATGGGCTTTGGTGGTTCGATTACCCCGAAATAGGGTGTTATTAAAAAAGAGTCCTACCTCATTGATTGGGTAATTTGCCGCAACGTATAACGCATTTAATAGGTTTTGTTGTCCGTCAGAGCGTAATTCAGCCAGAGGAATTTGTGACCCTGTCACAATTACCGGTTTACTCAGGTTCTCAAGCATAAAAGAGAGCGCCGACGCGGTAAAGGCCATGGTGTCCGTGCCATGAAGAATCACAAAACCATCGTACTCATCGTAATGCTCTCGAATATCTTCAGCAATGACTTGCCAATCTGCCGGCGTCATATCGGAAGAGTCCATTAATGGCCTGTATTCATGGATAGTGAAAGCAGGCATTTCATGACGATGGAACTCAGGCATCAATTCCAATTGCTGTTGTAAATGTCCAGAGACCGGAATATAACCGTGGGCGGAACGCTGCATACCAATCGTTCCGCCTGTATAGGCAACATAAATATTTTTTTTCTGCATAACGGACACCGAGTAGCGGGATAAAGTAAAAAATAATGCTGGAGTATAGAAACTTCATCGGAAGAAATACAGCCCGACGACTGCCGGGCTGCGAGGGTTAATTAATTACACCGCAGTTAACACACCAAGCATAACGATTTTGTGGGTCACCTTGCTGGTTAAAAAGCCCAGGTTGTTGTTGAGCTTGCGTCATCACTTCTGCTAACGGGGCAGGCAACCAAGCTTTAACCTGGTCAGGAAGTTGCGCTGACACCGAGGCTTGCATCTGCGAGAATAGGGTATCCACCCAAGAAGGATCCTGCTGCACCCACTTCAGCGAGGCTTTTTGCAGATTCGCTAAGGATTGTGCCTTATTCACCGCATCATCAAAGTCACCTAAGGCGTCGACCAGACCGTTTTGTTTGGCGTCTTCACCGGTCCATACATGTCCTTGGCCGATGTCATTGATCTGCTCTGGCGTTTTATGACGCGATTCAGCAACCAAGTTGATGAAATGACGATAACCATTCTCAATGGTTAATTGCATCATTTGCGTCACTTGGTCAGGTAAAGCCTTCGTCATCGAGATATCGGCTAAAGGCGAGGTTGATACACCGTCGGTATGGACCCCGACAGAACCTAAGGTGTTTTCAACGGTATTGATGACGCCAAAGATACCGATAGAGCCAGTCAGTGTTGTCGGGCTAGCGATAATATAGTCGGCAGGCGTTGAAATCCAATAGCCACCCGACGCCGCAAGGCCACCCATCGAGACCACGATAGGTTTTCCGGCTTTTTTCGCCGCTACTAGCTCCTCACGAATTTGTTCGGACGCTGTGACGCTACCGCCTGGGCTATTTACACGCAGGATAATGGCTTTAATCGCTGGATCGAGACGGGCTTCTCGGATCTGCTGTGCAGTGGTTTCACCGCCGACGTTACCATCGCTCGCAGGCCCATCCATGATCGCGCCATTCGCGACAATCACCGCAACATTAGGTTTCTCGTTATTGGCTTTGGCAGGAGCTGAATAATCATAAATGCTCACTTGTTTAAAGGATTTTTGCTGAGAATCCCAACCAAATGTTTTACGCAATTCTTGCTCTACCTCAGCACGGCTTTTTAACCCATCGACTAAGTGTGCTGATAATGCATACTGGGCCGTGTCGCCACCGTTCGCTTTTAATGCAGTAATGATTGCGTCTGCCCCAGGGAAGAGTTGTTGTGGGGTGAGATGGCGGTTAGCCGATACAGTGTTCAGATAGCCTTGCCATAGTTGTGTAATCCAGCGTGTATCCGCATCACGCGCAGCAGGAGACATATCATCACGTAGGAAAGGTTCGACTGCAGATTTATAAGTTCCCACTCGGAATACGTGTGAAGAGACCTTTAGCTTATCTAATAGTGCTTTAAAATAGAGATTGTTGGTCGCCATGCCGTGAAGATCAACAGCACCCTGCGGCGAGAGATAGAGATGGTTAGCATAGCTCGCCAGATAGTATTGGGCTTGAGTGAAATTATCGCCATAAGCATAAATTGGCTTACCCGACGCGCTAAATTCCTTCAATGCTTTACCGATATAGTTCAAGGCTGGTTGATCGCCGCCTGCAAAGTTGTGCAGGTCGAGGACGATTCCAGTAATAGAATGATCAGTTTTCGCTTGGCGAATACTATCGACGAGTTCGAATAACGCATTCTCTTGGCGAAGCTTGCTGTTAGTGCCTAAAAATTCTTGGCCTAGAAGTTTAGAGATTTTTTTATCTTGTGACGGCTGTTCCACTATTACGCCATCAAGGTTTAACACTAAGGCTTGCGTCGTGTTCACTGTACGGGTCGGTGTCGAATCGTGAGAAAACAGTCCCCATAGTGCAATCCCGCCTAAAATCAGGACGAGTAAGAAAAGGTTGAGGATACACTCTCTTACGAAATTGATAATACGCCATAGGCCACTCAAAACCCTGACTATAATTCGCCATGCAGTGCGCATACATTCTCCATTTATTAATAAAATCTAATACTTAGACGGTCCAAAGAAAAACTTGTCGTCTATCCTAATTAGACCCGGGTGAAAAGTCAGCAGTTAATCATCAAATACTGTTACAAAGCCTACCGATATGTCAGACTTCAACAAACCATCACCGTTAAGGGGAATAGCATGGATTCTTTAGAGTTACTCTTACAGCGCCGTTCGGTCTCACGATTAACCACGCCTGCTCCGTCGGGTGAAGCGCTCGACGCTATATTACAAGCAGGGGCACGAGCACCGGATCATGGCGGGCTAAAACCTTGGCATTTCTCGTTAATCCACGGTGAGGGTTTACAACGTTTTAGTGATTTACTCCGTCAGGCCTCGATTGAGGATGCCCTCGATGATAAAGCCATCGAAAAAGCCACCCAAGCGCCATTTCGCGCACCGCTTATTATAACAGTTGTTGCGCGCTGCCAAGAAAACCATAAAGTGCCGCTATGGGAACAAGTGGTGAGTGCAGGGTGTAGCGTGATGGCGATGCAAATGGCTGCGCAAGCACAAGGGTTTAACGGCATATGGCGTTCAGGCGCATGGACCGATCATCCCAAGGTCCGTCAGGCCTTTGATTGTCAGCCCCAAGATAAAATAGTCGGTTTCCTTTACCTCGGCACGCCGCAATTTAATGCGGTTTCGCCGGTACAACCTATCGATCTTGGTCCTTATGTCAGTAAATTCTGACAGTAAATTTGTTTAAAATCGGTAATCGTAGCCTGTTGATTGTCTGCGAAACGATCACTCTTTTCTATCAAGATTAAGGAATATCTTTTTCTATGCGAGTGTTTATTGCGGAAAAGCCCAGTCTAGCCCGCGCCATTGCCGATGTTCTTCCAAAGCCCCATCGTCGTGGGGAGGGATATATTCAGTGTGGACCTCAAGATATTGTCACCTGGTGTGTCGGTCATCTCCTTGAACAGGCACAACCGGACCACTATGATCCTCGCTACGCGCGCTGGGCGCTTGCCGATTTACCTATTATTCCTGAAAAATGGCTGTTAACGCCCCGTAACGATGTAAAAAAACAACTTACGATTATAGGGAAACTTTTAGCCGAGGCGACACAGGTTGTCCATGCCGGCGACCCCGATCGCGAAGGGCAGTTATTGGTCGATGAAGTGATTGATTATCTAGGCTTACCTACAGAAAAACGCCAACAAGTGCAACGCTGTTTAATTAACGACCTAAATCCACAGGCAGTGGAGCGGGCCATCAAGCAATTAAGAAGTAACAGTGAATTCGCGCCACTCTGTATCTCGGCGCTAGCGAGAGCGCGTGCCGATTGGCTTTATGGGATTAATATGACGCGTGCATATACCTTGTTTGGACGACAAGCTGGATTTGATGGCGTGCTCTCGGTCGGAAGGGTTCAAACCCCTGTGCTGGGGCTGGTGGTCCGCCGTGATGAAGAGATCGCGAATTTTATCGCCAAAGATTTTTATGAGGTGAAAGCGTTTATTGTGGCCGATAACCAACCTTTTACGGCAACTTGGGTACCGAGTGAGGCTTGTGAAGGCTGGCAGGACGAAGAGGGGCGATTACTGAATCGAACTCTTGCTGAACATGTCGTGGCGCGGATAACCCAACAACCGGCCAAGGTGACGCACTATCAAAATAAAACCGAGAGTGAGATCGCGCCCTTGCCTTTTTCATTATCGAGCCTTCAAATTGAGGCGGCGAGGCGGTTTAACCTCGGCGCACAGCAAGTTTTAGATATCTGTCAGAAGCTCTATGAGACGCACAAGTTAATCACTTACCCTCGTTCAGATTGCCGTTATCTTCCTGAAGAGCACTTCGTTGGGCGTCAATCAGTCATCGATGCGCTGCAAAGCCACCTTGCTGAATATCAATCTCTGCCCGATGAAATTGATCTCAGTCGACGCAATCGCTGTTGGGACGATAAAAAGGTCGATGCACACCACGCCATCATCCCCACCGCTAAACGAAATGCCGTTAAGCTGACTGAACATGAAAAAAACGTCTATGGCCTGATTGCTCGACAATATCTGATGCAGTTTGCGGAAGATGCGCAATACCGTAAATGTGTCATAGAGCTGGAGATAGCAGGGGGGAAATTCGTGGCAAAGGCGCGCTTCCTCTCTAGCGCAGGCTGGCGCGTCCTGCTCGGGGCGAAAGAACGTGACGAAGAAAACGATGGGGCGGTCTTACCGGTGGTGGCGAAAGGCGACATCTTACAGTGTGAAGGAGGGGAGGTTATCGCGAAAAAGACCCAACCCCCCAGACACTTTACGGATGCGACATTATTGTCTGCCATGACAGGAATTGCACGTTTCGTACAAGATAAAGCACTGAAAAAAGTGTTGAGAGAAACCGATGGATTGGGGACTGAAGCGACTCGCGCGGGGATTATTGAGTTACTCTTTAAACGTGGATTCTTAGAAAAGAAAGGGCGCTATATTCATTCAACTGTTGTGGGGCGAGGACTCATTCATGCCTTACCTCAACCCTCTGCGGCACCCGATATGACCGCCCATTGGGAATCGACATTAACCCGAATTAGTGAGAAACAGTATCGATACCAAGATTTTATGCAGCCCTTAGTGGATACACTGCATCAATTGATTGGCCATGCTCGGCAAACCCCCCCCACTCGCGTGTTACGTGACCTCGCCAAACATTCACCGGCAAAACCCGCCTATAAAAAGCGGGTAGCGAAGAAGGCTTAAAGATCGAACTCTGACCATACCGGCGCATGGTCAGAGGGTTTTTCCATTGAACGTAATGGGTAATCAATACCACTGGCGATCAGGCGTGCATTAAGGGGCGCACTTGCCAGTAACAAATCGATACGCAGGCCACGATTATCATCAAAGCCTTTCGAACGATAGTCGAACCACGAAAATTGGTCGTTTACTTCAGGATGGATTTGACGCCAAGTATCGGTCAGTCCCCAGTTGATAAGCGTTGCCATCCATTCGCGTTCTTCAGGTAAAAATGAACATTTTCCCGTCTTTAACCATCGTTTACGGTTAACCTCACCGATACCAATATCTGCGTCTGTCACGCTGATATTGACATCGCCCATCACTAACACATGCTGGTCAGGACTCAGTTGCGTTTGCAGATGCTGAGTCAGATCAGCGTAAAATTTTTGTTTAGCCGGAAATTTAGTGGGGTGGTCACGGCTCTCACCTTGTGGGAAATAGCCATTGATAACCGTGATACGTTCTCCCGATGGCGTTGGAAGCTCGGCCATAATAATACGGCGTTGAGCGTCATCATCGTCAGTGATAAAGCCTCTTTGCACGGAGATAGGTTCGGCTTTCGTCATTAATGCCACACCGTAGTGACCTTTTTGCCCATGATAAAAGACGTGATAACCAAGCGCTTCAACCTCTGCACGTGGGAACATATCATCGTGAACTTTAGTTTCTTGAAGGCCGATCACATCAGGCTGATGTTGCTCAACTAAGGCAGCAAGTTGGTGAGGGCGGGCACGAAGGCCATTGATATTAAAAGAGACAAATTTCACGTCGACATCCTAATTCATTCAGTTTTCATTATGGTAACGAGAATTGAGTTGAATGTCATGAAAGAGATAAGCGGAAAAACTAAGAAGTGGTGGTGGGAGAAGGATTCGAACCTTCGAAGTCTGTGACGGCAGATTTACAGTCTGCTCCCTTTGGCCGCTCGGGAACCCCACCTAATACTAAAGCCACACCCGTTGTCGGGTGTGGCGGCATAATAGCAAACTTGATTAGCGAGTAAAGCATTAATCAACGTAATTGAACCGGTTGCTCTGTTTTTGCGCGAAAGGCGAATCAATTCTAATCAAGTGACTGACGCTATAAAATGATTGTACGATTCCCATACACAAAGACACGTTGCGCTAACACTTTATCGATGGCACGGCTGAGTACATTCTTTTCAACGTCGCGCCCAGCACGAATCATCTCTTCAGCGGTATAGCTGTGGTCGATATTGATAACGTCCTGCATGATAATTGGACCTTCATCCAAATTGTCATTAACGTAATGCGCGGTGGCCCCAATCAGTTTCACTCCACGTTCATAAGCTTGATGATAAGGTCGAGCGCCAATAAAGGCTGGTAGGAATGAGTGGTGGATATTAATAATTTGATTAGGGAAACGTTTAACGAACTCAGGCGTTAAGACACGCATATATTTCGCCAACACCACGTAGTCAGGCTGGTATTGATCGATACAGTCTGCCATTTGCGTATCATGGGCTTCGCGGGTTAGGTTGTCATGACTAATATGGATGAACGGAATATCGAAGCGTTCTACTAACGATTTTAGGGTATCGTGGTTGCCGATCACGGCAGCGATCTCCACATCAAGCCCCCCAAATGCGCTTTTCATTAACAGGTCACCTAAGCAGTGTGCCTCACGCGTGACCATAATAACAATACGACGTCGGCCGGCTGCATGCAGCTCGCGCAATGAACCGCTGGGTAACGCTCCATCGAGATCGGCTAACAGAGTCGAGTCGTTGAAAATACCTTCTAATTCGGTACGCATGAAAAAACGCCCGGTACGGTGATCGACGAACTCGTTATTTTGAACAATATTCAATTCATGCTTATAACAAATATTGGTAATTTTAGCGATCAATCCCTTAGCATCGGGACAGATAGTGCGGAGTATTTTACGTTCGATGTTTTTCTCTGACATTAAAGCTGATCCTGTGTTGCATCTTATTGCTGTGACACTAACTAACCTTAGCGTGCACAGCACTTTTTGAATTTTTTTTGTGAGCCGCATGGACAAGTCTCATTACGGCCCGGTATTTTATGAACCCCGTCAATATAATACCAGTGATTATTTTCGCGAACAAAACGCGAGGTTTCGTAAATCCAACCAGGCTGTTGGTCACTGGTATAGCGAGCGAAGAAGGTGACGTAAGCTTCATCGACTGAACGTCCAGCATGCGTTTCAACAATCGATAGGCCATGCCACAGCGTTCCAACACTCTCATTTTGCAAAAGTTGTGCTAATTCTGCAGGTCGGCTTGAGGGATGCCACGTTTTGGCAACATACTGAAAAGCGTGGAGCGCATAAGCGGTGTAGCGTGAGCGCATTAATTGTTCAGCAGTGGTTGCAGACGAATCCCCCTTAATTAGCGGATCACAACATTGTTTTAGCGGGATGGTGCTTTCACAAGGACAGAGCTCTGGCTGCACGGTATCTTCTCTCATTAAGGGGAATGATGTTTAAAAGTCTTATTTCACTATTATTGAACACCGGGTCAAGAAAGTTCAGCTATACTCATTTCAATATCCAAAGCTGAGCAAGCTTTTTATCTTAAAAGGCTGTTCAGTCGGTAGTATAAATGAAAGTGCAGGTAGACGAGTGTGGAAAATTTTTTAACCAATAAAATAGTGCTGATCATCGATAATGATCCCGTTTGTGACGCAGTATTGGCTGAGTTTTTAAACTATGCTGGTGCGAAAGTGATACAAACCGATAGCGGTGAAGAGGGCTTGGATCTCGTTGATCAACATGATATTACACTGATTATCTGCGGTCTAAACCTACTAGATGTCCCAGCAGTTCCCCTCATCAAACAACTGCACTCCGCGACGATACAGACGCCTATTATCGCCTTGACAGATACGCACGATGTCAACCTTATCGCCGCGGTGATGCGAGTAGGCGTCTACGATGTTATCCTAAAACCGCTTACTGATGTTGCCGCATTAAAATACTTATTGGTTGAAGCTATCTATCCCGATATGTTTAGCTCTCCAGTGGATGAAAGCGACAAACTTCAGGAAGAGTGGAACCATCTTGTTTCTTATCCCGAAGAGTCCTTAGCGTTATTAAGAAACTTACAGCCCCCTGCGCATCTAAAAGTGGCGGGATGCCAAGTCGGTTACCGACAATTGAATACCAGTGAGAATAACGGACTGATCATCGATATTGCCGAGTTATCGGATCACGAATTCGGATTTTATATTTTTGATGCAGAGTGGGTCGGTGAGTACGGTGCGGTGGCTGCACTTTTATTTAGAGCCTTCTTTAATGATTTATTAAAAAAACACATTACTGCTCATCCGGATAACCTTCCCGCGCTCACCTCTGTTCTTCATGACTTACAACTATTATTAAAAAAATCCGGATTACATGGAGAGTACCCGTTAGTTATCGGCTATTTTAATCGACTACGCGGACATCTTATTGTGGTTAATAGCGGGTTGTCTTGTGTTATCCATCATGATCACCAGCATACCACGTTAATTAAAGATCTGGCATTGGGACGTTATTTTCATGATTCTGCTCAAGAGCAACGACTCTTGCTGACCAGCGCAGAGTGTGAGGTATGGAATGGACCACGTAAACTATGGCTACGTTTCAATTGAAAAACATTGCGAACCGTCTGAACACTTAAACTATATTAATTTTTTCTAGATAATTCTTACTAATAGTTATGTTAGTATTTAGACTCTTTAAAAGATGTTTTGGCAATTCGCCAACTTAACGAGGTTTGTTTGATGTCTGCTCATGTTTCTAAAATAAGAAAAGCAGTTATTCCTGTTGCGGGATTAGGTACAAGAATGTTACCTGCGACGAAAGCTATCCCGAAAGAGATGTTACCCCTAGTTGATAAACCTTTAATTCAATATGTGGTTAATGAATGTATCGCTGCGGGCATCAACGAAATAGTGTTAGTGACGCACTCTTCTAAAAACTCTATCGAAAACCACTTCGATACCAGCTTTGAATTAGAAGCGATGCTGGAAAAGCGTGTTAAGCGCCAACTTTTAGACGAAATTCAAAGCATTTGTCCTCCGCATGTTACCATTATGCAAGTTCGTCAAGGTGAGGCTAAAGGACTAGGTCATGCAGTAATGTGTGCACACCCAGTTGTTGGAAATGAACCTTTCGCGGTGATTCTTCCAGACGTCATCATTGACGAATATGAATCGAATCCTAAGAAAGATAACCTTGCTGAGATGCTTTCTCGTTTCGAAGCAACCGGTCATAGCCAAATCATGGTTGAACCTGTTGAAGACGTGACGGCATATGGTGTTGTCGACTGCCAAGGCGCTACTTTGCAACCTGGCGATAGCGCACCAATGGTGGGCGTGGTTGAAAAACCTAAAGCCTCCGAATCACCGTCTAACCTTGCAGTTGTCGGTCGTTATGTATTGTCTGCTGATATCTGGCCTCTACTGGCGAAAACACCTGCCGGCGCTGGCGGTGAAATTCAGCTGACTGACTCCATTGCCATGATGATGGAAAAAGAAACGGTTGAAGCTTATCACCTGAAGGGCGTGAGCCATGATTGTGGTAACAAGCTTGGCTATATGCAGGCTTTCGTTGAATACGGTGTACGCCACCCAGTACTTGGCGAAGCTTTCAAAGCGTGGTTAGCGGAAAACGTTAAATAGTTTTTTGTATAACTAAGCTTAAAAAAAAACCGCCATTTTGTGGCGGTTTTTTTTAACTCTTAATTAAATATTCATCTAGAGTATCGCCCTGATCGAGGGCTTTCTGGATAACGGCAGGGGTTCGGCCTTGACCAGTCCAACTATGAGTAATACCCGATGAATCGGTATATTCATATTTAGCGGGTCTTTTTTCACGAGTTTGTTTGCTGGGTTTTGCCGGCGGAGCCTGCTGAACTAATTCACTAATATCAATTCCCTCAGACAGCATCATCTCGCGGATTTTATCCACGCGTTTTGCATGTTCAGCATCTTGCACACCTTTACTCGCCTGTTCCTCACGACGTTCTTCAACAACTGCCGTTAATTTATCTAAAATATCGGTTAGGGTTTCTAAGGAGAAATTACGAGCCTCAGCACGTAAAAAACGATAGTTGTTCAAAGTGAGAAGCTGATCACTCATAAGAGTTCCTCATGGGGAGGGTTGTATTAGTATTTTTTATGATATTACCTAGGGTAATCAGATTGCAACTTGTTCCCGATGGGACAGCATTTATTAGCCTTGCCGATTTTGGATTTAGCTAACGTGACTCGAGTTCGGCTATGGTATGATCAGGCTTTCAATTTTCGATGAGATACTTTCTGTGGCACAGCTCTATTTTTACTATTCTGCGATGAACGCAGGAAAATCAACGTCTCTATTGCAGTCCTCTTATAATTACCAAGAAAGGGGGATGAACACTCTGATTTTTACTGCGGAAATTGACGACCGATATGGTAAGGGGCGTGTGGCATCAAGAATAGGCTTATCCAGCAGTGCTTCACTCTTCAGTAAAGAGACCGACCTCTTTCATGAAATTAAACAGTCTTATGATGCTCAACAGCTGCATTGCATTTTACTTGACGAATCACAGTTCTTAACAAGAGAACAGGTGAAACAACTCACTTATGTTACGGATCATTTGAATATCCCAGTATTGTGTTATGGCTTACGGACCGATTTCCGAGGGGAGTTATTTGAAGGCAGTTTATATTTACTTGCTTGGGCAGATAAGCTCGTGGAATTAAAAACGGTATGCCATTGCGGACGTAAGGCGAACATGGTGTTGAGATTGGATGCGCAGGGACGACCCTTCCACGATGGTGCTCAAGTGGTGATTGGCGGGAATGATAAATATATCTCCGTTTGCCGCAAACATTATTGGCAGGCGATTGAACAGGGCAGTGAGCAGGCTATTTTTGGCCAAGAAAAAGAAAACGCTTAGGGTGTATTGAAGCCTGAGTAAGGATAAAACAATAGTGTCACGCTTTACCCTGAATTAGTGCTGTCCTCGTATTTCATCGCTGATTAGCACCAATTTAGTGCGTCGCTTTAAAATGGCTCACCATTTTGGTGCTTTAATTCATTTTATTAATAAATCTTTAATTTATATTCACGATCCTGATACATTCTTCCCCATTCTTCTAAACACTTAAAATAATTTTTATAGGTGTTAATCAACATCTTCCACTTCCCCTCCGACCTGCAAACCTTGGCATAAATATTGCTTCCAGATATTTATAGGGTAAAAACCCTATCATTTAGTCGATGCTTTTATAAGCAAATGTATTAATAGTGAACAATAAGGTGATTATCAGTGAGATATATCACATAGCGTTCATGACAGACTATTAAGTTGACCTGTTAACGCGTAAAAAATTTGTCAATTGTCTGTAAGGCTAATGCAATAAATCAGTACTTGGACAGACAGGATTCACCGTCGGGGAAAACCCTATAACAATAATGAAAGTGTGTGGAGTCGTAATATGAAATTGACTAAAAACGTGATTGCTACGGCCGTATTGTTGGCGTTATCTTCGGGTCAAGCGGCAATCGCCGCACAAGTCCCAGCAGGGGTACAACTCGCCGATAACCAGACACTGGTCAAGGGCAATGGTGGAGAGGTGCAATCGCTGGATCCCCATAAAATTGAAGGTGTGCCTGAAAGTAATGTCAGTCACGACCTGTTCGAAGGGTTAGCCATCTCCAATAACCAAGGGCAAGTGGTGCCAGGCGTGGCAGAAAGTTGGGAACAAAAGGATAATAAAGTGTGGACCTTCCACTTGCGTAAGGATGCTAAGTGGTCGAACGGTGAACCCGTTACTGCACAGGACTTTGTCTACAGCTGGCAGCGTCTAGCCGACCCGAAAACCGCTTCACCTTATGCGAGTTTCTTACAATATGGTCATGTCGAGAATATCGATGCGATCATTGCGGGTAAACTATCGCCGGAAAAACTGGGTGTAAAGGCCCTCGACGCACACACGCTACAGGTCACCCTTTCAGAAGCGATCCCTTACTTCTATAAATTAACCATTTATGCGGCGATGTCCCCAGTGTATGCGCCAGCGATCAAAGCTTATGGTGACCAATGGACGTCTCCCGCTCACTGGGTCAGTAATGGGGCATACACCTTAGCAAGCCATACGGTGAACGAAAGTATCGTGATCGTGCGTAATAAGCACTATTGGGATAATGCGCATACGGTGATCAACAAGGTGACCTTCCTACCTATCTCATCAGAAGTTACGGACGTTAACCGTTATTTCTCTGATAACGGAAGCGATATAACCTATAACAACTTGCCGATTGAGTTGTTTAAAAAATTACAGAAAAATAACCCTAAAGATCTTCACGTTGATCCTTATCTCTGTACTTATTATTACGAAATCAACAATAAAAAAGCGCCTTTCAATGACGTTAAAGTCAGAACCGCGCTTAAATTAGGGTTAGACCGCGACATTATCGTCAATAAAGTGTTAGCACAGGGTCAAACTCCGGCGTATAGCTTTACCAATCCGGCCACCGATGGTGTTCAAATCGAGAAGCCAGAGTGGTTCTCTTGGAGCCAAGAAAAACGTAATGAAGAGGCCAAAAAGCTGTTGCAAGAGGCAGGGTATGGTCCTAACCATCCTCTACAGTTCTCACTGCTGTATAACACTTCCGACCTACATAAAAAACTAGCCATTGCGGCGGCGGCAATCTGGAAGAAAAATATCGGTGTTAACGTGACTCTGGTGAATCAAGAGTGGAAAACCTATATCGATTCCCGTCACCAAGGTAGCTTTGATGTTGCGCGTGCAGGCTGGTGTGCGGACTATAATGAACCGAGTTCGTTCCTCAATTCGATGTTATCCAATAGTTCGAATAATACCTCTTTCTTTAAAGATGCTAATTTCGATAGCGAGATTGCGAAGAGTGTTAAAGCTTCTGATGAGGCTAGCAGAAGTGCGGCTTATCGCCAAGCTGAGACAATATTGGACCAACAATCGGCGGATATTCCTGTGTTCTATTATGCCAACACGCGTTTAGTAAAACCTTACGTTGGAGGCTATACCGGTAAAGATCCTCTCGATAACGTTTATGATAAAGACCTCTATATTATTAAACACTAATTTTACAGGCATTCCCGGCGTGAAAACGCCGGGTTAATTCGTTTACATAAGCCTGATAGGTGAAGCAATGTTGACATTTATTTTTCGTCGGTGTGTTGAAGCCATTCCGACCCTGTTTATTTTGATCACGATCTCTTTCTTTATGATGCGTTTAGCACCCGGCAGTCCCTTTACCGGTGAGCGCAGTCTATCGCCGGAAGTGATGGCTAATATTGAAGCTAAATACCATCTAAATGAGCCAATCGGCCAGCAATACTTCAATTATCTGGTTCAACTCGCCCATGGCGACTTCGGGCCTTCCTTTAAATATAAAGACTACTCCGTAAACTATTTAGTGGGCCAAGCGTTCCCTGTCTCGGCCAAACTGGGGCTAATCGCTTTTATCTTTGCCTTAGTCGTAGGGGTGAGTGCGGGGATATTTGCCGCGTTAAAACAAAACAGTTGGCTGGATTATACCGTGATGGGGATTGCCATGACCGGGGTGGTAATACCGAGTTTTGTGGTCGCGCCCTTACTGGTGATGCTATTTGCCATCTCCTTAAAATGGCTGCCGGGCGGTGGTTGGAACGGTGGTCAGTGGCAGTATGTGTTATTACCCATGCTGGCACTTTCACTGGCCTATATAGCCAGTATTGCCCGGATTATGCGCGGTTCGATGATCGAGGTCATGCACTCTAACTATATTCGTACCGCCAGGGCTAAAGGTCTTCCCATTTCTCGAATCGTACTGCGTCATGCCTTACGTCCGGCGTTATTACCCGTTATCTCCTATATGGGACCGGCTTTTGTCGGCATCATCACCGGATCAATGGTTATTGAGTCCATCTTTGGTCTTCCGGGCATCGGACAGCTGTTTGTGAACGGTGCGTTGAATCGTGACTACTCATTAGTTATGAGCCTGACGATTTTAGTCGGGGTATTGACCATAGTGTTTAATGCGATTGTTGACGTGCTCTATGCCGTTATCGATCCTAAAATTCGTTATTAAGCTGGAGACCCGCATGTTAGCAAGTAAAAAAAATAGTCAGGCGGTCGAAGCTTTTACCGAGCAACTCGATATTGAAGGGCGTAGTTTATGGCAAGACGCCCGTCGACGTTTTATTCATAACCGCGCAGCACTCTTCAGCTTAATTATCTTGCTGTTTATCGTGCTCTTCGTCATTTTCGCGCCACTGTTATCCTCTTTTGCCTACGACGACACAGATTGGTCGATGATGTCAGCCGCTCCGGATATAGTCTCTAAGCATTACTTTGGTACCGACTCTTCAGGTCGTGATTTACTGGTCCGTGTGGCGATTGGTGGTAGGATTTCATTAATGGTTGGCGTCGCTTCTGCAATTATCGCGGTCATTGTGGGGACTTTTTACGGTTCACTCGCCGGTTACCTCGGAGGGAAAGTCGATGCTGTCATGATGCGTATCTTGGAAATCCTTAACTCTTTTCCTTTTATGTTCTTCGTTATTTTGTTGGTCACCTTTTTTGGTCGCAATATTCTGTTGATCTTTGTGGCGATAGGGATGGTGTCATGGCTCGATATGGCGAGGATCGTTCGGGGGCAAACGTTAGGACTGAAGCGCAAAGAGTTTATTGAAGCCGCACAAGTCGGTGGGGTGACCACCGTGAAAATTGTGATCCGTCACATTGTGCCAAACGTATTGGGTGTCGTGGTGGTTTACGCGTCGTTATTAGTCCCCAGTATGATCTTATTCGAATCCTTTCTTAGCTTCTTAGGCCTTGGTACCCAAGAGCCGCTCAGTAGCTGGGGTGCCTTGCTCAGCGATGGGGCTAACTCAATGGAAGTTTCTCCTTGGTTGTTACTGTTCCCGGCGGGATTCTTAGTCGTCACACTGTTTTGTTTTAACTTTATCGGCGATGGCTTACGCGATGCGCTCGATCCTAAAGACCGCTAGGAGGGACGATGACTTCATTTACACAGCACCCATTACTGCTTGATGTCAAAGATTTACGCGTCACTTTTAGTACGCATGACGGTGATGTCACTGCCGTCAATGATCTAAATTTCTCATTAAAGCCGGGGGAAACCCTAGGTATCGTCGGCGAATCAGGTTCCGGAAAATCGCAAACCGCGTTCGCCCTGATGGGATTATTGGCAAAGAACGGTCGTATTGGTGGATCTGCGCGCTTTAATGGTCAGGAGATCCTCAACCTCCCTGAAGCCAAGTTAAATCGACTGCGCGCTGAAGAGATGGCAATGATATTCCAAGATCCGATGACCTCGTTGAACCCCTATATGAAAGTAGGTGACCAACTGATCGAAGTGCTTAGACTGCATAAAGGAATGAGTAAGAGAGAGGCATTTAAGCACTCTCTACAGATGTTAGACGCAGTCAAAATGCCGGAAGCACAAAAGCGAATGGCGATGTACCCGCATGAATTTTCGGGCGGGATGCGGCAACGGGTGATGATCGCCATGGCGCTGCTTTGTCAGCCAAAGCTATTAATTGCGGATGAACCGACAACCGCACTGGATGTGACCGTTCAGGCGCAAATCATGACGCTATTAAACGAGCTTAAACACGAGTTCAATACCGCCATTATCATGATCACCCATGACTTAGGGGTAGTCGCCGGGATTTGTGACAAAGTCTTGGTGATGTACGCCGGCCGGACAATGGAATACGGTAGCGCACGGGATATCTTCTATCAGCCGGTACACCCTTATTCACAAGGCTTACTCAATGCTGTGCCACGTTTGGATAGCGATGAGGAGAGCTTACTGACCATACCGGGCAATCCCCCTAATTTATTACGTCTTCCCAGTGGTTGTCCTTTCCAACCACGATGCGCTTATGCTACCGAAAGTTGCCGTCAATCACCGCAACTTGAGGCTTTTGCAGCAGGACGTCTGCGTGCTTGTCACCACCCTCTGGAGGTCGCACGATGAATGATATCGCGCTACAAGATAGAAAAGTTTTACTCGAAATCTCTGACTTACGTGTCCACTTTGACATCAAAGACGGTAAGCAGTGGTTCTGGCAGCCTAAGAAGAGCTTGAAAGCGGTCGATGGCGTTAGCTTACGGCTTTATGAGGGAGAAACTCTGGGCGTGGTCGGTGAATCGGGCTGCGGGAAATCGACACTTGCCCGCGCGATTATTGGTCTTGTTAACGCCAAAGGAGGACGGGTGACGTGGTTGGGACGTGATCTGTTAGGGCAAGATGATAAAGCCTGGCGGGACGCGCGTACCGATATTCAAATGATTTTCCAAGATCCGCTTGCCTCATTGAATCCCCGTATGACGGTCGGTGACATTATTGCAGAACCTTTGAAAACCTATTATCCGAAGATGGCAAAGCGTGAAGTCAGCGAGAAAGTCCGCGCGATGATGATGAAAGTGGGGCTATTACCTAATCTGATTAACCGTTACCCGCATGAGTTTTCCGGCGGACAATGCCAGCGTATCGGTATCGCCCGTGCGCTCATCTTAGAGCCGAAGTTAGTCATCTGCGACGAACCCGTCTCTGCATTGGACGTATCGATCCAAGCTCAGGTGGTAAATTTACTCCAGAAACTGCAGCGGGAAATGGGGCTGTCGCTTATTTTTATCGCCCATGATTTAGCGGTGGTCAAACATATTTCTGATCGGGTATTGGTCATGTATTTAGGCCATGCCGTCGAGTTGGGAACCTACGACCAGGTGTATCACCAACCGCTGCATCCTTACACTCAAGCCTTGATGTCTGCGGTACCAATTCCCGATCCGGATAAAGAGCTCACTAAGCAGGTTCAGTTACTCGAAGGTGAACTTCCCTCACCGATCGACCCACCTTCAGGCTGTGTCTTCCGGACGCGCTGCCCGCAAGCAGTGGCGGAATGCGCAAAAACTAAACCAGTATTAGAAGGTAATTTCAGTCATGCAGTGTCATGTCTGAAAGTTGACCCACTTTAATATACAACGCCCTAGCGGCAGCTAGGGCGTTTAGCACTGACTTATTCTCGCCACAAGATATGACAGAGTTTATGGTCTTTTTCTCTACACAGTAGAATACGGGCGAAAATATCGGTAATAGGCGCATCTTCATCTTCACCAAGCCCAATGACCACTTCAGCGAAGAAATCTGGGTTTAAATCAAAATCAACATGCTCTTCCCAATCAGCTGAAGGGTCGTGAAGTTCTGCACCACCACGGGATTCAAATTGGAGATTAAACAGAATCGTGTCGGCAGGGTCCAAATTATCGGCGGCCAGCTCCAAGAAAATATCATAGGCTTGTTCAAGTGTTTCATCTTCGGTAAGGCGATTATTTAAATCCATAAGTAACCTAGTTATTTTCAGTAAGGGAGACTAATTAAGGCTGTTTTACAATAATGGGCTCAAGAAGTAAAACAATCGTTCGACAATACGTTTCCAATAAGCGCGGTGTAACCACTCTTCTTTAGAGAGAAGGGATGAACGAGCGATATAATCGCTTTGCACGCAATCCAGATCATTACCGAAATCAGCATCATCAATGACCAAGGTGATTTCAAAATTTAACCATAAGCTGCGCATATCTAAATTTACTGTGCCAATTAGGCTAAGCTCACCGTCAATCAAGACACTTTTGGTGTGCAGTAAATCTTCCTCAAAGAGATAGATCTTGACTCCCGCATCGAGTAATTCAGTGAAAAAAGCTCGGCTCGCCCAACCCACCAGCAGAGAATCATTCTTCCTTGGGACGATCAAACTGACGTCAACGCCACGTAGCGCGGCTGTACAGATGGCGTGGAGGAGATCATCGCTGGGGACAAAATAAGGTGTGGTCATTATCAAGCTTTCGCGTGAGGCATAGATTGCCGTCAATAAGGCTTGATGGATAAGATCTTCGGGAAATCCAGGGCCTGAAGCAATAACGTGAATAGTATGGCCAGAAGATTGCTCAAATGGCATGCTGACGCGTTCAGGCAACGGCGGAAGGACTCTCTCGCCGGTTTCAATTTCCCAATCGCAAGAGTAAACAATCCCCAACGTCGTCGCGACGGGGCCTTCCATACGAGCCATTAAGTCAACCCACTGGCCAACACCTGCATCTTGTTTGAAAAAACGAGGATCTACCATGTTCATGCTGCCGGTATAAGCGATAGCATTATCAATAAGCACGATTTTTCTGTGCTGGCGTAAGTCTAAGCGACGGAGAAAAAAACGAAATACATTGACTGGCAGTGCTTGAACCACTTCGATACCCGCATGTCGCATTCTTTCAGGCCAAGCACTTTTGAAAAATTGTCGGCTCCCCGCACAGTCAAGCAGCACTCGGCAGGTCACACCACGTCGGGCTGCACTGATAAGGGCATCGGCGACGTGGTCGCTTTTACCACCAGGCTGCCAAATATAGAAAACCATTTCAATTGTGTGATGCGCGAGGTTGATATCGCGAATGAGTGCGGTCATAACATCCTGTGCACTGGTCAGGAGTTGTAGCTGATTCCCTTTAACGCCAGGGATACCTTGGCGGTTCTCACAAAGATTAAACAGGCTGCTTGCCACATCACTGGTATGGGTCGCGAAGATATGCTGACAACTTTTTAAGTCTTGTAGCCACTGTGCAGTCGCTGGCCACATACTGCGTGCACGTTCCGCTCGGCGCCTGCCTAAGTAAAGTTCACCGAAGGCGATATAGGCAATCACCCCTAATAGCGGTAGAAAGAAGATGATGAGCAACCAGACCATGGAAGAAGAGACTGTTCGGCGCTTTATTAGGATTCTAATCGTCACGGTAGCTATCAATAGCCAGTAACTAAAGAGGATGACACCATTGAGAACGCCATAAAAAGTCGCTGAGGTCATAGGCTGAATTGATTTCCCAAATAAAGTTGAGTGTAGTGTACGTGGTGTATAAGGAATGTAAACCAATTCCGGATTTTTACTGGTCGTGCGAGTTGATCAGAAAAGAGCTCTAAAAAGACGGGTTTAGGGAGACATTCTGCCGGGTCCATAGGTCACAGGCGAACCTTTTGAGGGGGATAAGCGGAGATAGCTTATAATCTTCCCCCGCTAAGTCAAAAATGGTTGGATTAGAAAACGCGTTTAAAGGGACGTACGGTTACGGTTTGGTATATCCCTGCAGCAACGTAGGGATCGTCATTAGCCCAGGTTTGCGCTTCGTCGAGAGAGGCAAATTCGGCAATGATCACCGAGCCAGAGAACCCAGCATGTCCGGGGTCTTCACTGTCGGCGATCGGCATAGGTCCTGCGGTCAGGAGACGGTCTTCATCTTTTAAAATCTGTAATCGGGCGAGATGAGCTGCTCGTACACTAAGACGCTTCTCTAATGAATCTTTATTATCTTCCGCGTAAATGACATAAAGCACAGGTATACCTTTGTGGGTAGGGTAAAAGATGAAAGTTACTGCAATATGACGCAGGGCGCAATGAAAAAGGAGAGGAGATGATATTTCTCTAGCTGTAATGAAAACAGCATTGAAACTGATTGCTATTTGCATTTAGAATACCGGTAATACTTTGAGCGAAAGAATACTATGAGCAGTCTAACCGAAGAGTTACCTAAACGTGGATCGATTGCGACAATCGTCTCTATTGCATTGCATGGTGCAGTGATTGCAGGATTGCTGTACGCCTCGATGAATCGTGATTTTCAGTTGCCTCCTCCTCAGCAGGCAATCAATGTCTCATTGGTTGCGCCTGAAGTTCAACCTGAGCTTGCCGCGAAAAGTGCCCCCGCGACACCACAGCCAATTTCGACACCGGAACCCACGCCGACGCCCCAAGTTGAGCAGCCGCCAGTCGAACAAAAAGTCGACATACCGGTGGAAAAGCCTAAACCGGTGAAAAAAGTCGTTCATAAGCCGGTACAACACGAGAAACCTAAGCCAGTGGTGCACAAACCAGTGGAAAAGCCGGTCGAGCATAAAGCACCGCCTGCGCAGGATAATCCTTTTAATCAACAAAATACTCAGCCACAAACGCGAGCACAAACCGCGCCACAAAAATCCACTGATCAGCAGAAAAGTGTGTCTGAGGGTAAACCGCAGCGCTTAGCAACGGTTAATCCAGCTTATCCAGCCCGAGCCTTAGCGCTACACGTAGAAGGCCGTGTTCGCGTCAAATTTGATGTGGATGCGAGTGGGGCCGTTGATAATATAGAAATCGTTTCGGCAGAGCCTAGAGGGATGTTTGATCGCGAAGTCAGAAATGCGATTAGACGCTGGCGTTATGCCCCAGGGCATCCTGCACAAGGTCAATCTTATAACATTATCTTTAGAATCGACGGCAGTTCGTCAATCGAACAATGATAAATAGCGTGAAGGTGTCTTCACGCTTTCATCAGATTAGGCAGAGTGGGGAAGACATTGTGTCTGCGCGGGCAGTGAACGAGGTTTACCTTGTTCGTCCACTGCAACATAGATAAAGACCGCCTCAGTCGTACAATAACGTTGACCAATTGGCTCAGATGACACCTTTTTGATCCATACTTCCACGTTGATAGTGATTGAACTGTTCCCCGTCTTGATACAACTCGCATAACAGCTGACGACATCACCCACTGCAACCGGTTTAAGGAAAGTCATACCATCGACGCGGACTGTCACCACCCGGCCTTCAGCGATCTCCTTTGCCAATATCGCACCGCCCATATCCATCTGTGACATGACCCAACCGCCAAAAATATCCCCATTGGCATTGGTATCGGCTGGCATAGCAAGGGTACGTAGTACCATTTCACCTTGCGGACTGCGTATAACTTCGCTCATGACATTGCTCCACACTAAAAGTAATTATTGTTTTTGTTATTTATCAGTCTGTGGCATATGACGCCAAATAAAAAGCCCATTAACTAAGGTGAACACTACCGTCAGTATCGTTAATCCAAACATTTTAAAATTAACCCATACCGCTTCAGGTTGCCAAAATGCCACGTAGACATTCAGTGCACCACAGAAGATAAAAAAGAGTACCCAAGCATAAGTCAGATTACGCCACAGGCTATCAGGAAGTTGAACCTCTTTTCCTAACATCGACTGGATAATCGGTTTCTTCATAAAAAATTGGCTGTACAGTAGAGCTAAAGCAAAAAAGCCGTAGATGGCCGTCACTTTCCATTTAATAAATTCATTATTATGGAAAATAAGCGTTAATGAACCGAAAAGTGTGACCAAGATAAAGGTTACCCAAGTCATTTTCTCGATTTTACGATAAATAAACCAGGTTGCGATGAGCGCGAGCGCCGAAGCGATAATCAATGCGCCGGAAGCCACGAAGATATCGTAAAGCTTGTAACAGATGTAGAAAGCGACTAAAGGTAGAAAATCGAGCAACTGTTTCATTTTAATAGTCCTAATGCAGCCTATCACTAGGCTGCAAGGTGGTTAACGGATCTGGGCGGTAATACGATAGAGGTAAATCAATAATAACGCTGACGTTAAGTGCGCTAGCACATTGCTGAGAAGCAAAATAAGGCTGTTAGGCATTAGCCCAAAGCTACCAAAGATAAAGGTCAGCGCAATTCTTACTACAAACCATGCAATCACTGCAGGGGCGATAAGACGAATATTTTTCCAGACCAGCGGCACACTCTGTTTCATGGTTTTCAACAGCCCACGATCATTTTCCAGCAGCAGTACCGGCGATAAGGAGAACAACACCATTAACACGACACCCGGTACTATTAATACATAGAAACCCAGTTGCACGATGGTGGTCAATAAGAAGGTCTGAATCAGTAGGCGAGGCCACACTGGTGCGCTGGCACCGATAGCGCGGATGGCACTTGTCGCTTGTCCTTGAGCTGTCGCAGAGAGATATTTCAGCACTCCTCCTACCAACAAGGTATTCCCTATCAGCGCAGAAAAGGTCATGACGGCCGAGATATGCATTAATACGCTGCGTTGATCGTCACTCATGTCCTTAATGAGGGCAAAGAGCGAGTCGGTACTTTCGCCACTTTGTAAAAAGTCACTCAACGGGTCTGTCGACGGTAGAAATGTTTTAAGCAACAATACTGTAACAAATGCTGAGAGCAGTGAAATCAAGATCAACGGCTTGAAATGCTGCTTAAACTGCTGAGCAGCGTCACGGTAAGATGGATTGGCCGTGAGAGACATGAAAACTCCTTGATGTATAGGGAAAACTTGCGCTAATTGTACATGGATAAGTTGGTAACTGGCACAGGACTTACATAACTTTCTATTATATCGATTTATTGGCGCGATTGGGTAATTACGCAACGAAGACTTTGCACCCTCAAGAAGTAAAAAACCTTATTTAATTTGATCTCAATCAAGGCTTTGTTTTAAATGAAGAAATTGCTTCATTATTCACATGAATTTGATCGATAAACGCGACAGAATAGGCACAATAATTATAGGTGTTTACGTTTCGTCACTTTTTATTGATAAGTTCAGGAGTTTTTATGAAAGCGCGTAAAATTGTTTTAGCCATGGCTCTTGTGTTCCCAGCAATGGCCTCTGCGCATCAAGCCGGTGATTTTTTCATTCGTGGTGGGGCCGCGCTAGTCCGCCCAACCGGGAATTCGGATAATGTGTTGGGCTTAGGTTCGTTCAACGTCAGCAATAACACCCAATTGGGGCTGACGTTTACCTATATGGCAACGGATCATATTGGTGTGGAGCTTCTGGCGGCGACCCCATTCAGACATAAAGTCGGTTTACGCTCCACAGGTAATATCGCCACGGTACACCAACTGCCGCCGACCTTGATGGCTCAATATTATTTCCTGGATAGCAGTGAGAAGTTCCAACCCTATGTCGGCGCGGGGATTAATTACACCACTTTCTTCGATAATAAATTCAATAATACTGGCCGCCAAGCGGGTCTATCAGACTTACGTCTTAAGGATTCTTGGGGCTATGCCGCACAAGCGGGGATGGACTACCAGTTGAACGATCATTGGATGCTGAATGCATCGGTTTGGTATATGGACATCAAAACGAAAGTTCGCTTTAAAGCGGCTGGCGAATCCCACTCAATCGATACCAAAATCAATCCTGTGGTCTTCTTCTTAGGTGCAGGTTATCGTTTCTAAGCGATAAAAAAGGCCGTTTCAACGGCCTTTAAATTTGGCTTACTTAATTTGCATACCATTCACGACCGAACGAACGCCCGGTACGGTACGCGTCACATTGACTGCTTTTTGTGCGGCTTGCGCAGAAGTGACGAAACCGCTTAATTGTACACGGCCTTTAAAGGTCTCAACGTTAATTTCCGTAGAACGTAAATCCTTCTCACCTAATAGCTTGGCTTTAACTTTGGTTGTCACCACGGTGTCATCAATATAGCCACCAGTACCTTCGTGTTTTGGTGTTGGCGCACAACCTGCAAGCGATAAACCCAGTACCGTCGCTAATAAACCCGTAGTCACTATTTTTGCAAACTTCATTCGATGCCTCCCTGTTGAATCTTGATTGGATAGTGATCAGTCGATCAGCTCAAATTTAGCCTATTAATAAGAAATCTACTAATATTTCTCTACGAAATCTTAATCTGAATCACTGCGTCGGCGACTTTTTGGTGGCAGCTTTCAGTTCAGTAACGAACTGTTTTAATGCCTCAAGTAAACGCGCCGGATCCTCTGCATACTGTTCGATGATCTTTACGGTAGCAGAACCGGCGATAGCTCCTGCGGCACCGGAGTCGATCGCCGCACGCACTTGTTCTGGTTGTGAAATACCAAACCCTTGAATCGCAGGCGGCGCCCCGAACTCGTTAAGCTTAGCAACAAGGTGACCTAGGGAAGTGGTCGCGCGATTTTCTGCTCCGGTTACCCCTGCACGAGAGAGAAGGTAAGTATAACCTTGGCCCCACTGACCAATAGATTCCATCAAGGCATCGTCGGCATTTGGCGGACAGATAAAGATTGGGGCAATACCATGACGGGTTGCCGCTTGACGGAATGGCAAGGACTCTTCGATCGGCACATCAGCAATCAGCACCGAGTCAACTCCAGCTTGCGCGCAACGTTGATAGAACTCATCAATGCCTTGGCTGAAGACCAAGTTTGCATACATTAATAGGCCGATAGGAAGATCGGGGTACTTACTGCGTACGGTATGCAAAATATCGAAGCATTTTTGGGTGGTCGTTCCACCCGCAAAAGCTCGCAAAGTTGCGGTCTGGATAGTGGGTCCATCGGCAAGCGGATCAGAGAAAGGAATCCCTAGCTCTAAGGCGTCTGCGCCACCGGCAACTAAGGCATCGATGATTTGCAAAGAGAGCTCAGGGGTGGGATCACCCAAGGTAACAAACGGGACAAATGCGCCCTGGTGTTGCTCAGCTAAATGGGAAAAAAGTGTTGCGTAACGGTCCATTAAATTTCTCCCCGCTGTTGTAGAATATCGTGCACAGTAAATATGTCTTTATCGCCACGCCCGGAGAGGTTGACGACTAACAGTTGTTCTTTCTCTGGTGCTGCTTTGGCCATTTTCATGGCATGAGCCAATGCGTGTGAGGATTCCAATGCCGGGATGATACCTTCCGCTTTGCATAATGCTTTAAACGCTTCTAAGGCTTCATCGTCAGTTATCGACTCATAGTCAGCTCGCCCAATGCTATGTAAATAGGCATGCTGTGGGCCAACTGAGGGGAAATCCAAGCCAGCAGAAATGGAATAAGACTCTTCGATTTGTCCTTCCTCGGTCTGCATCATCGGCGCTTTCATACCGAAATAGATGCCCGTTTTACCATGTTTTAAGGGCGCACCGTGCTCGCCACTCTCTATACCGTGGCCTGCAGGCTCTACACCAATCAATTGCACTTCAGGCGTATCAATAAAGTCTGCAAACATCCCGATTGCGTTAGATCCGCCGCCGACACAGGCGATAACGGCATCAGGAAGGCGCCCCTCTTTTTCTAAAATCTGCTGGCGTGTCTCTTCACCGATCATCCGTTGGAATTCGCGAACGATGGTAGGGAAGGGATGCGGGCCTGCCGCGGTCCCTAACATATAGTGGGCCGTTTCATAACTTCCCGACCAATCACGCAACGCATCATTACAGGCATCTTTCAACGTCGCAGAACCGCTGTTGACGGGAATCACTTCTGCGCCCATTAATCGCATACGGAATACATTGGGTGACTGCCGTTCGACATCTTTCGCGCCCATGTAAATGCGACACTTCATGCCCAATAACGCACAGGCGAGTGCAGAGGCCACACCATGCTGGCCAGCACCGGTCTCTGCGATAATTTCATTTTTACCCATACGTTTAGCCAGTAAGGCTTGACCCAATACCTGATTGGTTTTGTGCGCCCCGCCGTGGAGAAGATCTTCACGCTTAAGATAAAGACGGGTCCGGGTACCCGCCGTCAAGTTTTGGCATAAGGTGAGGGCGGTTGGACGGCCTGCGTAATCTTTTAGCAGTTGAGTAAATTGTTGCTGAAATTCAGGGTCACGTTGCGCACTCACAAAAGCTTCTTCTAGCTGCGCTAAGGCAGGCATTAGAATTTGTGGGACATATTGTCCGCCGTACTCACCAAAATAAGGATTTAATAATGTCATTGTCAGTATCCAATCATTGTTATTGAGCGTAAGTGTTGATTGCGTTGAAAACGGTCATCAGTTTTTGTTTATCCTTAATACCTGGCGAGGTTTCTACGCCAGAATTCAGATCAACGCCAGCACAACCCAGCGCTAAGGCGGAGGCGATATTGTCTGCATTCAGTCCACCCGCCAAGATGATGTCATCCATTGGCTGGTCGGCGAGTAGCTGCCAATCAAAGCACTGGCCACTGCCGCCGTGTCCGTTATCGAAGACGTAGCGATCAACGCCGATCCAACCGCGATCGGGTAGATGCCCTTCGATCTTAAAGGCTTTCCAAATTTGGCAGCTAGCGGGTAATAAGTCGCGCAGACGGCGGACGTAAGAGGGGTCTTCGCTACCATGAAGCTGTACCGCAGATAAGCCCAATGCTTCGACTTTTAGGACAATATCGCCGACTTCGACATCGCGGAAAACACCGACATAATGCAGCGGGGCGCTTTCGATGATGCGCTTAGCTTGCTCTTCATTCACGCAACGCGGAGAGCCTTCAACAAAGATTAATCCGCCATACAGCGCTCCGGCTTGATAAGCATCTTGAGCGTCTTGGCCACGGGTTAATCCACAGACTTTATTTTCGCCGGAGAGCAGACGCTTAACGGCAAAGCGTAAATCATCTTCCGCCATCAGGGATGAGCCAACCAAAAAACCTTGTGCATACTGGTTAAGATCATTAATTTGTGAATAGTGCTGAATGCCGGATTCGCTAATGACCAAGGTGCCTGCAGGGAGTTGACTCGCCAACTGGCGGGTTTTGTCCGTGTCCACCGAGAGATCACGTAAATCGCGATTATTAATCCCGACGACCTCGGCTTTCAGCGCGATAGCGCGTGCTAATTCTTGCTGATTACTGACCTCGGTAAGGATCCCCATCTGTAAGGTGTTAGCCACCTCAGCGAGCAGGCGATACTGATCATCGTCTAATACAGACAGCATCAATAGGATAGCATCGGCTTGATAGTAACGCGCCAACCAGACTTGGTAAGGGTCAACCATAAAGTCTTTGCAGAGCACTGGTTGATGGACCGCTTGTCGCACAATCGGTAGAAACGTGAAGTCGCCTTGGAAATACTTCTCGTCGGTCAAGACCGAGATGGCCGATGCGTAGTCACGGTAGACAGTGGCGATAGCTGCGGGATCAAACACAGCACGAATCAAGCCCTTGGAGGGTGAAGCCTTCTTACACTCTAAGATAAAGGCTGGGTTATGCTTGCGCAATGCCTGAGTAAAGGAGCGATCGCTGGGCGTGACCTCAGCTTGGAAATCTGACAGTGGTTGCGCCGCTTTACGCGCCGCTATCCAAATTTTCTTATCATCAACGATTTTCTGAAGTACGGTACCCTGCATATTATCCTCTTGCGGCTAACGCTATAACACATTGATAGGCAGCACCACTACGCAACACGTCGAGGGCTTTTGAGGCATTCTCGCGTAGGTTTTCTTGGCCAAACAGTTTCATTAACATTGCAACATTGATAGCAATGGCATGCTCATGGGCTTCCTGACCTTTACCCTGAAGTAATTGCGCTAAAATGTCACGGTTTTCTTCCGGAGTGCCACCCCGAAGGCTCTCAATGGGATGCATGGAGAGGCCAAAATCCTCTGGGCTGATCTGATAACGCGTGATCTCCCCGTCTCGTAGTTCTGCGACGTCCGTTGTGGTATGAATCGCGATTTCATCCATACCGCCACCGTGTACCACTGCCGCACGTTGATAGCCTAAGACGTGTAACGTCTCGGCGACAGGCTGTACCAACTCAGGGCTGTAGACGCCAATCAGCGCCAGAGGTGGACGAGCAGGGTTGATCAATGGCCCGAGCACATTAAACAGCGTTCGCGTGGCAAGCTGCTTGCGTACCGGCATCGCATGGCGGAAGCCCGTATGATAGTGCGGTGCAAATAAGAAGCAGAGATTTAACTCATCCAAGGCTGCCCGGGCTTGCGCAGGGGGCATATCTAAATTGATACCAAACGCCGCCAACAGGTCAGAAGATCCCGATTTACTCGAAACGCTTCGATTACCGTGTTTTGCTACCTTGAACCCGCATGCCGCTGCCACAAAGGCACTCGCGGTAGAAATATTAATACTGTTTGAGCCATCACCGCCCGTCCCCACAATATCCGCAAAAAGGGTATCAGGGTGAGGGAAAGGGAGTGCATGATTAAGAAAAGCGTTGGCAGCCCCAGCGATCTCTTGTGGCGATTCGCCTCGTACTTTCATGGCGATCAAAAGCCCAGCCAAGCTCACTGGGTCGATTTCGCCTTTTACCACGGCAGAAAATAGTTGTTCACTCTCTTGCTGACTGATCTGTTGCCCCTGATAGAGGCGCTCAAGTAATAATTTCATGGAGATCCCTTATCGTGTTAACGCCCAAGCCAGCGTTTGTTCCAGTAATTTAGCGCCATGGGTGGTGAGGATGGATTCAGGATGAAATTGGAATCCACACACGCGGTCTGCATCGTGTCTAACGGCCATCACCATACCATTGAAGGTGGCGTTGACCGTTAAGCTTGGTGGCACGTTACTTCCGACAAGCGAGTGGTAGCGCGCAACAGGCAAAGGGCAAGGTAAATGTTCGAACATCTCGAGATTATCGTGGGTGATAGCCGAGGCCTTACCATGGAGGATTTCGCCTGCTTGGCCCACTGTCCCGCCGTAGCTTTCGACGATGGCTTGGTGTCCGAGACAGATGCCGATAATGGGCACTTTACCGCGTAACTGTTTGAGTAATTCCGGCATACAGCCGGCTTCACTGGGAGCACCTGGGCCTGGGGATAATAAGACGATCGGTTGCTCAAGGCTTGTCACTTTGGTTACTAACTGTTCCACTGGCACGTTATTACGGAAAATAACCACGTTATGGCCAAACGTCCGTAACTGATCGACCAAGTTGTAGGTAAAGGAGTCAAAATTATCAACTAATAGAATATCAGCCATTAGAAAATCTCCTGGCAATGGTGGGCAGTGGCGATAGCTCTTAACACCGCACGCGCTTTATTTCGGCTCTCGTCCGCTTCAGACTGTGGATCTGAATCAAGGACTACCCCTGCGCCTGCTTGCACGCTGGCTATCCCGTTCTCAACATAGGCGGAGCGGATGACGATACAAGTATCAAAGTCTCCCGTGCCGGTAAAATAGCCCACGGCACCGCCATAGCTGCCACGACGTGTCTTTTCATGTTTTGCAATCAACTGCATTGCGCGGACTTTCGGCGCACCACTTAAGGTTCCCATATTCATACAGGCGCGGTATGCATGCAGTACGTCCAGATCATCATGTAAGCGGCCCACAACACGAGAAACGAGATGCATTACGAAGGTATAGCGATCTACTTTCGTAAGGTCTGCGACATAACGACTACCGGGTGTACAGATGCGAGCTAAGTCATTACGGGCCAAATCGACTAACATAAGATGTTCGGACATCTCTTTCTCATCGTTACGCATATCCAGTTCGATGCGGCTATCGAGGTCAAGGTTGAGCGAACCGTCTGCGTGCCTGCCGCGCGGGCGTGTCCCTGCAATAGGGTAGATCTCTATTTGACGGCTCTGGGCGTCATATTTCAGCGAACTTTCTGGGGATGCGCCGAACAGACTGAAGTCTTGGTCCTGTAGGAAAAACATATAAGGACTCGGATTGCTTTTTTTCAATACATCATAGGCCGCCAGTGGAGAGGGGCAAGGTAAAGAAAAGCGTCGAGAAGGAACGACTTGGAAAATTTCCCCTTGGCGAATAGCCACTTGCAGCGCTTTTACGATATCGCAATAGGTCTCATCGTCTTGATTACAACTGAGCTGCATACCGGGTACGGAGGCAGCAGACACTTTGGTCGGTGTAGTGAGCATCTGCTGGTGGAGCTGATGGAGTCTTGCTTGCAGACGTTGGAATTCATCACTGTTGTCAGTGAACAGGCTGGCTTGAAGACGGGCTTGTTGTGTTTGGTGGTCAAGCACAAGCAGCGTTTCAGCCAGATAGAAGCAATAGTCCGGGCAGGCTTGATCTTGCTGCAAAGGAGGCAGGTCTTCAAATCCCGCCACTAAGTCATAAGCAAAGAGCCCACCCAAAAATAGGGCGTGGCGCTGTTGGTCGCTATCGGCGACTAAGGTAGGGACCAGGCGCAGCACATCGAAGACAGAGGCGGATTTTAAACGGCTATCTTCATCTTGTAGCGAGGTTGGCTGACTAAAGGTGATAATTAACTGATCGGCGCAAAGCGAGGTATCTGCTTGAGTCGGAAGTTTGTCAGACAGTAAGGGTAACAAGCTACGACCATTAGCACTCAATGCTTGGACCTTAACAACATTCCCTAGCGCACTGATACGTAACGCGCTGTCGACAATCATTAAGCTCTGTAAATCGTCTTTGCTACTCACATCTGCCGATTCGAGCAGTAAAGTAGAAGGCCTCGCGCCACAGAGTTGATTAAAGAGCGCAGTCGGGTCGGCAGAATAGGGTGTTTCAACCGTGATGAGTTTGAGTTTGCTGGATATCATGAGTGTTATCTCTATTATTCTTCCAATAAAAAGCCCGCCGAGTGGGCGGGCTTAGAAATCTGCATAGCGGTTATTTTAGCTGGATGCATGACAACGTCGCCCGATTATGGGAGAGTGACGCGCCACCACTGTGAATGCTTTACTGTTATAACCATCATGAGATTGTGTCCTGTCTGAAGTCTTGTGTACTAGTTAACTAGTTCACGGCGGAATTGTCAACACTCAAGGTTAACTAAAAGTGATTTATCAGTAGGAGAAATGTTGAACACGTCTGAGAGAGTAAATTTTGACCGATAATGTACGCGCGATCATCTATGATTTGCATAGCCATACCCAAGCTTCTGATGGCCTACTGAGTGCACGTGAACTCGTTCGCCGTGCTTGCGAGCGTGGGGTTAAGGTGTTGGCAATTACTGACCACGACACCACGGCTGCAATAGAAGATGCCCAAACCGCGATTCGTGAAGAGCATCTGGATCTGACCCTCGTCTCGGGCGTCGAGATCTCGACCTTGTGGGAAAATCACGAAATACATATCGTTGGCTTGGGTTTTGATCCTCATCATCCGGCGATGGTGGTGCTATTACAGCAGCAATACCAGCGAAGAGAGGATCGCGCAGCGATGATTGCTGAACGGTTAGCGAAAGCAGGCATTGCCGGTGCGCTAGAGGGTGCGAGGCAAGAGGCGGGAACCGGGCAGATTACCCGAGCCCACTTTGCCCGCTACCTTATTCAGCAGGGTAAAGCTGAGACGATGGCGCAGGTATTCAAAAATTATCTGGCCCGTGGAAAGACGGGGTATGTCCCAGCTCAATGGTGTACGCTGCCCGCAGCGGTGGAGGCAATCCATCACGCTGGAGGGGTGGCCGTGGTGGCACACCCTGCGCGCTATCAACTTTCTACCAAATGGTTGAAGCGTTTATTGGCTTATTTCGCCGACGTCGGTGGAGATGCGATGGAAGTCGCACAGTGTCAGCAGGCACCGAACGAACGGCAACAACTGGCCAAGTATGCTGTGGATTACGGCTTATCTGGCTCACTGGGCTCTGATTTTCATCAGCCCTGTGCATGGATAGAGTTAGGTCGTAAACTGTGGTTACCGAAAGATGTGGTTCCCATATGGGAAAAATTTCCAGCTTTAGCTGCCCCAACTCGGGGGTAGGAGACGACTATGAGTCAATTGTTCTATATTCACCCAGAAAACCCTCAGCCACGTATTGTTAAACAAGCGGTCGAGCAAATTAATCAAGGGTCAGTAATCGTTTATCCGACAGATTCGGGCTATGCGATTGGTTGTAAACTCGAAGATAAGGCTGCTATGGATCGGATTATCCGTCTGAGACAGTTAGATGGACGGCACCATTTTACGTTGATGTGTCGAGACCTGTCGGAACTTTCGACCTACGCACAGGTGGATAATATCGCCTTCCGTTTGTTAAAGAATAATACGCCAGGTAGTTACACTTTTTTGTTAAAAGCGACGAAAGAAGTTCCTCGCCGCTTGATGAACGAAAAGCGTAAAACTATCGGACTGCGTGTTACGTCACATCCGGTCGCCCAAGCCTTATTAGAGGCATTAGGCGAACCCTTGATGTCGACAACGCTTATTCTGCCAGGTAATGACTTTGCAGAATCCGATCCCGAAGAAATCAAAGATTCTGTTGGTCATCAAGTTGATTTAATACTGAATGGTGGCACGATCGGTCAGCACCCGACCACCGTTGTCGATCTTTCTGATGGGACGCCTGTCATTGTTCGACAAGGCGCGGGAGACACTCGTCCCTTTGAGTAGCGGTATTGGGCAATCAGAGTATTGCCCACGCTTTCTTAACGTGAATTACCGTTAATCCTGATGATTTTTATTACAGGGATCGAACACGACGTCTGTTGGCACAAGCCGCTGAACCAAATTTCGCCTTGCTCGCCGATCATCACCCCATCGCTATTCGCAAAAAGTTTCTCGTAACGTTGATGACGTATGACATCCTGCAGGCTGTGGGTGAAAATTTTGTCGTAAACCGCAAGGAAGTCTTTCTTGTTGAGCAGAATGCGATCCCGGCCCGCCACTTGAGCTGTAATGGGATAACTTAACATGCTAGCGACTTGTTGCTTATCTTGGAGCGACACTGCGCGCTGGAAGGTTAAGAAAAACTGACGATACTGAGTGTGGCTGTTAGCGCCCATGAGTTGGTCAAGTCGTTTATCAATATTGGTGGTTGAGTCTGCATAACCGGCACTGGCGAATAATAGCGCACTGCTTAAGATAAGCGAGAAGGGACGACGTGGTAAACGCATGGGTAACTCCGTTATAAATATAAATCCAGAGGTTGATGTGTTGACCTCAACAATGAATAAGTGACGCTTCTCATTTGCGAGGTTGATGACGACCAAAGGTTAAGTCAGCGAATGAATTGAGTCCAGCGAATTCCCCGTAAAGGAAATCCCGCAATCTTCGCGATAAAAGGCGTTACATCCCACCGGTCATCCTGTATAATGGCAATAGAGAATAACTTAAGTTATTGATTTTAAATGAATTTATAAACTGATGCCTGGGAAGGCGACAGCGAGGCAGTTATGAGTGAGAAGCTACAGAAAGTTTTAGCGCGAGCAGGACACGGTTCACGTCGCGAAATCGAAACCATGATCGCGGCAGGTCGCGTGAGTGTTGATGGCAAAATTGCCACGCTCGGGGACAGGGTCGAACCCTCTAATGCAACCAAGATTCGTATTGATGGCCGTCAAGTGGCGGTCATTGCGTCGGAAAGCGAAGTATGTCGTGTCCTTGCGTACTACAAGCCAGAAGGCGAGCTGTGTACCCGCAACGATCCTGAGGGACGCCCGACCGTTTTCGATCGTCTGCCTAAATTACACGGCGCACGCTGGATAGCCGTTGGCCGTCTTGATGTGAACACCTGTGGTTTACTGCTGTTCACCACCGATGGTGAGTTAGCTAACCGCTTAATGCACCCGAGTCGTGAAGTTGAACGTGAATATGCAGTGCGGGTCTTTGGGCAAGTGGACGATGATAAGATCCGTCAATTAAGCCTTGGTGTGCAACTTGAAGATGGTCCGGCAGCCTTTAAAACGTTGAAATTTGGCGGCGGTGAAGGGATCAACCAGTGGTATAACGTAACCCTAACCGAAGGCCGTAACCGCGAGGTTCGTCGTCTTTGGGAAGCGGTAGGTGTGCAAGTCAGCCGCTTAATGCGTGTACGCTATGGCGATATTCATCTTCCTAAAGGCCTGCCTCGTGGTGGCTATACCGAGATGGATCTTACCGCGGTGAACTACCTTCGTGAGCTGGTGGGGATGAGTGAAGAGACCGTCTCTAAACTGCCGGTTGAGAAAGATCGTCGTCGCACCAAAGCGAATCAAATTCGTCGTGCAGTGAAACGTCACAACCAAGTTTCAGGTAACACGCGTCGGCAAGCGACTCGGGGTGAAACCAGTCAGAAGGCAAAGCCCGCTTCGGTAACGGCGAAACCGAAACCGAGACCGAGCTCTAAGCGTCAACAAACTCAGTAATAGAGGCCCGAAAGGGCCTTTTTTTATTACTGAAAAAGAATGAAACTTTTATCCTGAACCTTAATTTGTTGGCGAGCTTGACGAACAAAAGGTGAAAGTGGGCAGAGGGTTTTGTCGTCACTACGAAAACAGCCTTTATGAAAGTCATCGGCTTCCAGCATTGGGACCTGCAATGATAAGGGAGTTAATGCACGCCATTGGTCTAGACTTCTTGTCATAAAACTCAGCTGAATAAACTGCTTACCAGTTGTCGCGTCATGAAAGCGTAAAAAAACTAAACTACCGCCAGGGGGAATATCGTTATGAGGATATTCTGCTAGCTGCCAATTGAATCCGAGCATGGTTTGTAATTGCGCGATATTAGTGTCATGACCGACGAAGAGAACAATCGGGCTGGCTAAGTGCGAAGCGTAGCGGGAAGCCTCATCCGTCAAGGCATCGAGAATTTGTGTCATCAGCAGCGAGCCACCTTGTCTAGCGTATTCAGGGGTATCGCTGACAAGGTCATATTTCGCTGCGTGTAATGCCATTAATGCGCCAACATCTTTAGCCTGGCGTACGTGGCCAAAAGCCACTTCAGAAAGGGGGAGGTTTTCGCTGTAAGCAAGCCTGATAGTCTCTGCCATCGATGCTGCATGCGCCACCGGGCCCACTAACTTGGGTTGACCGTTATCTGTGAAAGTGACGTCCCATGGGTTATCCAAAAACGCACAGCTTGCCGAGTGTGGGACGCATACCGCTTGGCGGAACAACGCCACTGCGGCACGATAGTGCTCTATCAAGGGGGCTTTTGCTGCCATTCTCGCCTGAATTTGATCTAGGATTAAGGCTGTATTAGGGGGCGTTAGTGCCATCTTACTCGCATCAAACAGTGGGTCGGCTGTAGCCTGTGTGTGCGCAATGGATATGCCACATCCGGGGAACAATCCATCAAGTAGGGCGCTGCCTGTGGCCTGGGTGCGCTGATCGGGAGCCGTCCATACGCTCACGCTCTGTCGGGCGGGGCAACCTTGGTGGAGAGGGAGTGTTAATCCCCAATGTTGCCACTGTTCAGCAAAAAATTTACCCTGCTGTACCATTCCTGCATAGCCATGGCCGGTCAGATGACCGGCAGGAACACTCCACTTTGGCCAGTGCTGACCGGTTAGTGCGGTATAGTCGTGATCATCGGTGGGTGAACGAACGCCGTGGCGAGCGACCACAACGACTTTATCGAGTATGAAGCGCGACGCAGCGTCACTTAGTGACGTATAGCCTAACAATCCAATACAGCCGATAATCAACGCATTTTTAATGAGAGAGCTGGGCATACAACTGCGACCTTTTTTCTATTGACTAAGCGGCAAGGGTAACACCGAGTCGCGGTCTTCGCAGATTTTTAACAAAATCTGTCACATAGACATCATGAGTGAGTTAATACCACTCTAGAATAAGGACTCGCCTCTAGAATCATCCCCTTGGCGTGGATTATCTCTCTGCTTGATTAGCTTTACTGCGTAATAACAAAATATCTTTCTTGGGCGAGGTTCCGAACAAGCGACTGTACTCTCGACTAAATTGTGACGGGCTCTGGTAACCGACTTTGAAGGCGGCGCTTGAGGCACTGAGATGGTCATTAAGCATAAGTCTTTTTGCTTCACTTAACCGCATCCATTTTTGGTATTGCAACGGGCTCATCGCGGTGAGTTGGCGAAAATGTTGATGGAACGGCGGTGTGCTCATTTGGACACGAGAAGCCAGCGCCTCGATCCGTAAAGGGGTCGATAAATTTGATTTAATACATTCAATCGCCTGAGAAATTCGATATCCTTTACTGTCGACTGGGGTTATCTGATGTAACTTGGCAGATTGGTCACTGAGTAATAGTCGATAGTGACTTTCCTAAACTAGGATAAAATGAAAATTACCGGGAACCTCTATATTCCGAAAGGGGTCGATCCTGACGTAAAAAGTCCGCCAATTGTGGTTGGTCCTCCTATGGGAGCTGTTAAGGAACAGAGTGCAAGTTTGTATGCACAGAAAATGGCAGAGCAAGGGTTTGTAACGTTAGCCATTGACCTCTCTTTCTTAGGTGAAAGTGAAAGCAGCCCTCGTAACGCGGTTTTACCCGATATGTTTACTGAGTCTTTTAATGCAGCAGTTGATTATCTTGGCACGCGTCCTTTTGTTGACCGTAACCATATTGGTGTTATCTGTATTTGTGGCAGCGGTAGCTTTGCGATTAGCGCAGCGAAGATCAATCCCCGTTTAAAGGCTATCGCCACAGTAAGTACTGTATAACATGGGGGCGGTGACACGACATGTTTTGCATAACGGCATTTCGCTCGAACAACGTAAGGCAATGATTGCTGCGGCCGTAGACCGACGCTATGTTGAATTAACCGGCGGTAAAACAAAATGGGTCGACTATCTACCCGTGAAATTACCAGCAGATGCGGATCAAATGATGGGCTAGTCTCTAGGACCGTTTACGCAGAGGTCCCGCCAAGGGTCGAGTATGCGATTACTGAAAAAGCACGAGGGTTGGGCCCAATTATGGAGGCATTAACAAGTTGGTGGCTCAAATACGGCGAAACATTACCCACTCGGCCGACTACGCGCGGTCGTAACACTACTAAAAAGTAGCGCTTTCATTGGCGTTATAAGAGTGAAAATAGAAAGGCCGTCCAACAGCTGGACGAAGATTTTTGACGCTAGCGTTTGCTGCTTGAGTGCGTGTAGGTATAAACGTCGACGATAATTTCATCCCAGAAAATGACAGAATATGAGTCATTGGATGAGCAGTATTTATGCAAATGATAGGCTGCAGTCATAATAGCCAATGGATAGGCTTATGATAAAAAAAACAGTTATCTTTCGATAACTGGCTTCTTAAATTTGGCTCCTCTGACTGGACTCGAACCAGTGACATACGGATTAACAGTCCGCCGTTCTACCGACTGAACTACAGAGGAATTGTGTTAACGCGGTAAATCCTAACGATACAGCGAAACAATGTCAAAGCCAAAATTGCCACCTCATCACTGATCGAGTGATAAAGCGGCAATTTGTTTAAAAAGTAGGTTAACTTACTGATTAAATTGACCTAGCCCTAACTTTTCCAACCACTCTTCGACGGAATCTTGACTACTGATCTCCGGGTTTAACAAGCCATTGACCATAAAACTGGGCGAGACGTGGATACCGTTTTGTCGCGCGTACTTCGCCTGACGTTTTACTAAATCTTGGAGAGAGGTTTGGTCGAAAATCTCTCGAACATCTACACCGCTATATGACACTAAGCGCTGAAGCAGCTGTTCGGGCGTGGTATGAAGATTAGGGCCTCGACAATGATCGATAAACTCAAACTCTTCACGATGATCGGCCACGCTTTGCATAACGCTTTTCACTGCGGACTGACCTTGATTGAGTGTGGAGGCGGCAAGGATGTATCGAACTATTATTCCTGAAAACATATGCCAAGGCTGCGACTGCAGGCGGATTTTGATTTGAAGCTGTTCCGGTCCAGCGGCGTTAAGCAGCGCTGGGAGTTTATTGAACGTTAGTATAGAAAAGGGGCAGGTCGGTTCGAGAAAAACTTCGAAAACTAACTCGCCCTTACCCCATGTCAGGCTTTGCTCGCTATGGCGAAACAGTTTTGTGGTCATAGACTTACCTTAAAAGAGTGATCGTCAATAGATCAAGCGTGGCAAAGATAAGTCAACTTTTCCAGTCAACAGAGCAATTACACTGCAGGCCCAGCTTTACGACCAGGTTGTGCATCAAGGCTTTGGCCGTGAGTCGTGAGGCTATCATCGCCCATTAACCATAAATACAATGGCATGATGTCACTTGGCGTCTTTAATTTCATACTGTCTTCACTCGGGTAAGCACTTGCCCGCATCTGGGTACGGGTCCCCCCAGGATTGATGCAGTTAACCCGCACTGTTGTGTTAGCCAGTTCTTCGGCTAACACTTGCATCATTCCCTCGGTCGCAAATTTCGACATCGCATAAGCTCCCCAGCCTTCACGGCCTTGGCGGCCTACACTTGAGGTAGTGAAGATAAGCGATGCCTTTTCTGCATTATGTAATAAAGGCATAAGGGCTTGGGTAAGATAAAAAACGGCGTCGAGATTGACCGTTATGACTTGTTTCCAAAGCGTTGCGGGCGTCTCCATCAAGGGCATGATTTTACCCAGCATACCGGCGTTATGTAGGACACCGTCCAAGGTCGGCGCCACCAGCGCAATGTGCTGTGCTAACTCGTGATAATCTTCGGGTTTAGCGGTAGCAAAATCTATCTTAAACAGTGAGGGAAATTTGCCAAACTTATGGTGGATCTCGGCACCGACGTGGTCAAGCTTCTGTTGATTGCGACCAAGAAGGATAAGTCGAGCGCCGTGACGCGCATAAGTCAGCGCCGCTTCATGTCCAATTCCATCGGTTGCACCGGTCACTACAATTGTTCGATTTTTAAGAAGATCGATGGGTGCTTGATATTGCATAGCGTTTTCCTTAAGCAGTAGAGATGAGCGGTTATGCCGTTTTGACGGCTATGTTACAATTATAGGTGATGATGAACCACGACAGATTATTACAAAAATTTAATTTTACCGTCACTTACCCCCAGAGGAGATTAATGTGGGTTTTACAGCAGAATATGGCTTATTTTTGGCTAAAAGCGTGACCGTACTGGTGGTTATCGTGGCCCTAGTACTCTTTATTGTGAATCAGCGCGGAAAAACGAAACAGTCACCAGGTGAATTACTGATTCGAGAACCCGGTAAAGAGTTTGAACAGCTGCAAAAACGCCTCGAACTTGCGCTGGTGGAGCCATCCGCTCAGAAACAATGGCGTAAAACTGAAAAACAGAATGAGAAGGCGCGTATAAAAGAAAGGAAAGCCGAGGCTAAAGCGGGCACTACGCCAACTAAACCCGTTCTCTATTTATTAAATTTTAAAGGCAGCATGGATGCTCACGAAGTGGAAACGCTTCGTAAAGAAGTTTCTGCTGTGCTGTCTGTCGCGAAACCGGGTGACGAAGTCTTACTCAAACTTGAAAGTCCTGGTGGGGTGGTACATGGTTATGGACTTGCTGCTTCACAGCTGCAACGTATTCGCGATCAGGGCATCACGCTTACGGCAGTCGTCGACAAGGTGGCCGCTAGCGGCGGCTATATGATGGCCTGTGTGGCAAACCATATCGTGGCGGCACCTTTTTCTATCATTGGTTCAATCGGTGTTGTGGCGCAAATTCCCAATATCCATCGCTTACTTAAGAAAAATGACATTGATGTAGAGCTGCATACTGCAGGTCAGTACAAACGCACATTGACCATGCTCGGCGAGAACAGTGAAGAGGGCCGGGAAAAATTTCGTCAAGATTTGGATGAAACCCATCAACTGTTTAAGTCCTTTGTGGCACAAATGCGCCCAAGCTTAGATATCAATAGTGTCGCGACCGGAGAACATTGGTACGGCAAACAAGCGCTTGAGAAAGGTCTTATTGATGAGATTTCGACGAGTGATGCGCTGATCATCAGTAAGATGCAACAATTCCGGTTATTGAGCATCAGCTATGCGCACCGTAAAACACTGGTGGAGCGATTTACGCAAAGTGGCGCCTCGGTCGTTGAAAAGGCGGTCCTCAAGCTCTGGCAACGGGGTCAAAAACCGCTTCTGTGACATGGATGTGTATCGGTCAAAGCCTCTTTTCAAAGGGGCTTTTTTGTCGCTATTGATATAATTAACCTCGCTATTTTCTTCTAGGCTTACGCCTCAAGCCGCTTGAATTAATGTTGCGAAACTGATTTTATCAGGTAGAGTGTGGCGATTTAGCGCAGCAGACTAGTAGGTCCGGTTTTGCGACAAAGCTGGGAATTAAATTATTTTAATCAGTTGGTTATTTCCCGCGAGAATGCCACAATTGTGCTATACAACATATTCTGTAACAGAATTTAGCGGGTAATACATGTTATCCATCAAAGTTTTTTCACGTTCATTGAACGTTTCTATTAGGTAGATTATTTATGGGTAAAGCACTTGTCATAGTGGAGTCACCTGCAAAGGCCAAAACGATTAATAAATATCTGGGCAGTGGCTACGTTGTCAAATCAAGTGTGGGCCACGTTCG
>Ga0308162_1000361_pt1 | contig 50040 bp, 47 predicted proteins | sample PhySR2_FD_201370 | JGI IMG/M metagenome (GOLD analysis project Ga0308162, IMG submission 201370) | Phyllosphere microbial communities from UC Gill Tract Community Farm, Albany, California, United States - DLSLS.R2 | ecosystem: Host-associated > Plants > Phyllosphere > Unclassified | place: USA... | reverse complement strand
ATCGCTTCAGTCCCTGTCACCGCGCTGCGTATCTCGCTTTGCCGTGTCAGTGGATGCGCATTATAGGGAGTTCCGCTCAGAGCGCAAGGGATTATTTAAACTTTTTTATTGAATGGTGATTAATGAATCACTCCGTATAAAAACAGAACAAAAAAGCCTAGAAACTCGCGTTTCTAGGCTGTTAGTCGACAACATTAACTATTGCTGGGCGGTAATCACTCCGTCTACGACCCCTAATTTAATGGTCGCATCCGGTAAAAGTTTGCCAGAAAGAATCTGTTGGGCTAGCGGGTTTTCAATCTCTTGCTGTATTGCACGCTTCAGTGGACGCGCACCATAGATAGGATCGAAACCAACCTCACCTAACAGCTGTAATGCTTCGTCAGAAATCTCAACCGAATAACCTCGCTCTTCTAATCGCTTATAAAGACGTTGTAACTGAATTTCAGCAATTTGTGCAATATGCTCATGGCTCAGTGGATGGAACACAACGACTTCATCTATACGGTTGATAAACTCTGGACGGAAGTGATGCCCGACTACGTCCATTACCACGCCTTTCATTTGAGTGTAATCCAGCTCACCAAACTTGTCTTGGATTAAATCCGAGCCCAAGTTAGAGGTCATAATGATAACCGTATTACGGAAATCGACTGTCCGGCCCTGCCCATCCGTTAAACGCCCATCATCTAAGACTTGCAGCAAAATATTAAAGACATCTGGATGTGCCTTCTCAACTTCATCTAATAAGATGACCGAATAAGGGCGTCTGCGCACCGCTTCGGTTAGATAGCCACCTTCTTCGTAACCAACATATCCTGGAGGAGCACCCACTAATCTGGATACCGAATGTTTCTCCATAAATTCGGACATGTCGATACGTACCATTGCCTCGTCACTGTCGAAGAGAAAATCAGCAAGTGATTTACAGAGTTCTGTTTTACCGACCCCTGTTGGTCCTAAGAATAAGAAAGACCCTACTGGGCGGTTTGGATCAGCAAGCCCGGCTCGGCTACGACGTATAGCATTCGCTACTGCATCGACCGCTTCATCTTGTCCAATGACACGGTCATGGAGCGTCTCTTCCATCCGCAGCAGTTTCTCCCTCTCGCCTTCCATCATTCGCGCTACAGGGATCCCGGTCCAGCGAGCTAATACATCTGCAATCTCAACATCGGTAACTCTGTTACGTAACATCTTCATTTGCTGCGTTTCAGACTGTGTGGCTTGCGCCAGTTGTTTCTCTAACTCAGGGATTTTTCCGTATTGCAGCTCAGACATTTGGCCTAGATCGCCATTACGTCGCGCTTGCTCCATGCTTATACGTGCCTGCTCTAACTCAGATTTAATATGTTGCGTGCCAGTGAGGGAGGCTTTTTCAGCTTTCCACTCTTCTTCAAGCTCAGAGTAGCTTTGCTCTTTCTGCTCCAGCTCCGTTTCAAGCATCGCCAGTCGTTTGATGCTGGCATCATCCGTCTCTTTCTTAAGGGCTTGTTGCTCTAACTTAAGTTGAATAATCCTACGTTCAAGACGGTCCAACGGTTCCGGTTTGGAGTCGATCTGCATACGAATACTCGACGCCGCTTCATCAATCAGGTCGATGGCTTTATCCGGTAACTGCCGATCCGCGATATAACGGTGCGACAGCTGTGCGGCAGCCACAATTGCTGGGTCAGTAATTTGCACATGGTGATGCAACTCGTAACGTTCTTTCAGCCCACGCAGAATCGCTATGGTATCTTCTACGCTAGGTTCAGCCACCAACACTTTTTGGAAACGACGCTCAAGCGCTGCATCCTTTTCTATATATTGACGATATTCATCTAAGGTTGTTGCGCCCACGCAGTGCAGCTCACCACGTGCTAAAGCAGGCTTAAGCATATTTCCGGCATCCATCGCGCCATCGGCTTTACCTGCTCCAACCATGGTGTGAATTTCATCGATAAAGAGAATGACATTACCATCCTGTTTCGACAGGTCATTCAGAACCGCTTTTAAACGCTCTTCAAATTCGCCTCGAAACTTGGCACCGGCCACCAGCGCTCCCATATCTAAAGCTAAGACACGGCGACCCTTAAGGCCTTCTGGAACTTCACCGTTAATGATACGTTGCGCTAAGCCTTCAACGATGGCGGTTTTACCCACTCCAGGCTCACCGATTAATACTGGATTATTTTTGGTACGGCGTTGAAGCACTTGGATAGTGCGTCTAATCTCTTCATCACGACCAATAACGGGGTCGAGTTTGCCTGACTCAGCACGTTCAGTCAGATCAATGGTATATTTTTTAAGTGCTTGGCGTTGGTCTTCTGCCCCTTGGTCATTCACACCCTCTCCTCCCCGCAGTTGGTCGATAGCGTTAGTAAGCTTTTCACTGGTTAAACCTGCTGATTTTAATAAATCACTGACGCCTCCTCGGGAGTCGAATGCAGCCAGAAGAAAAAGCTCCGATGAGATATAACTGTCACCGCGTTTTTGTGCCAACTTATCGCAAAGATTCAATACGCGAATAAGTTCTGCCGAAGGTTGAACATCACCATCGCTCCCTTCTACTTTCGCAAGACGCGACAAAGCCTGAGATAACTGGGCTTGAAGCTGAGAAACCTCTACCCCACAAGAGACGAGTAACGGGCGAATTGATCCACCTTCCTGCGTTAATAATGCAGAAAAGAGATGGATAGGTTCGATGAATTGATTATCACTGCCTAGAGCTAATGATTGGGCATCAGCTAGGGCTTGTTGAAATTTATTAGTAAGACGATCCAGACGCATAATTCCTCCACAAAGGTCAACATGCTATTGACTATAAGATGGAGGTGATTATGAAAAATTCAAGAGACAGAAACCTAAAAATTGCTGAAATTTTACGCTCAGCAATTGAAGGTTTACAGATTATTCCGCGATCCAAATAAGGGAAGCCATACGGCCTGTTTGCCCCTCTCGGCGGTAGGAGAAGAAATGTTCAGGCTCTGAAAAAGTGCAACGCTGAGATTGATAAATCGCTTCACTCGCGACTCCCGCACTCTGCAAACGCAATTCTGCGAGTTTAGGCAAATTAGCTAAATATTTATCGCCATGAGGCACGAAGCACAGTTCAGCGTCCTGATGAATACGGATAAAGGCTTCTCTGACTTCTTCCCCCACTTCAAAAGCCTGAGGGCCGATGGCTGGGCCTATCCATGCGATAATCTCTTCCGGTGGGCAATCGAAGGTATCAAGCGTATTTTCCAGAACACCGTTACACAGTCCACGCCAACCAGCATGTGCGGCGGCAACTTGGTTGCCATCGCGATGACTGAATAACACTGGTAGGCAATCAGCCGTCATGATGGCACAGACAATCCCCGCTTCACGTGTGAAGCTGGCGTCAGCCTCTGGGATACCGTCAGCCACAGCTGCCTCAATAACATGAGGGCTATGAACTTGAGTTAGCCAAAAGGGTGGACTGGGTAATTGAGCAATTTCAGTTAATAACTCACGATTACGAATAACGTCGTTGTGATTATCCCCAACATGGCTACCAAGGTTAAGCGCGTGCCACGGCGCTTGGCTAACGCCCCCCAAACGGGTCGTTGATACAGCACACACCTTTGATGGCGCGTGCCAGTGAGGAATAATCAGTGATTGACTCATAGCCAATCCATTTGATCACGATACTCCGCAGTATCCTCTTTCAGTGCTTCAATTAAGTCCACCATATCTTGAGGGAGCGGTGCGTGCCACTCCATCTGAATACCGGTTATCGGGTGGTAGAGACGAAGCATGGTGGCATGTAAAGCTTGGCGGTCAAAGCCGCGCAACGCATTAATAAATGCCTCACTTGCTCCCTTAGGAGGGCGCGGACGACCACCGTAAAGGGGATCACCCACTAGCGAGTGACCGATATGCGCCATGTGCACACGGATTTGGTGAGTTCTGCCTGTTTCCAAGCGCAAACGAAGGCGAGTATGGGCGCGGAAATGCTCCATAATACGGTAGTGTGTCACTGCCGGTTTGCCCATTGGATGAACGGCCATGTGCGTACGTTTAGTGGAATGGCGAGAAATCGCCTCATCCACGGTCCCGCCCGCAGTCATGGTGCCAATCGCAACCGCTTCATATTCACGGGTAATTTCTCGTCGTTGCAGGCAATCAACTAAGTGGGTTTGTGCAGGCACGGTCTTGGCAACCACCATTAGTCCTGTGGTATCCTTATCGAGGCGATGTACAATACCCGCTCGCGGGACATCAGCGATGGCAGGATAATGATAAAGCAGCGCATTCAGGATAGTTTTATCCGGATTACCGGCGCCTGGATGCACCACTAAGTCGCGCGGTTTATTGATGACGAGAATATCATCATCTTCGTAAACGATATTAAGGGGAATATTTTGGGGTTCCCAACGCGCTTCTTCTTCGATTTCTGCGCTGATTACAATTTTCTCGCCACCCAATACTTTTTCTTTGGGTTTATCGGCAACCGTTCCATTGATGGTGACTCTACCCTGTAAAATCCATTCTTTTATACGAGAACGTGAATAATCAGGGAACAATTCAGCCAAAGACTGATCTAAGCGTTGTCCCAATTGTTCTAGGGAGATGGTTGCAGCGAGTTCTACTTGTTGTGCCATATAAGGTTCTTCGTTAACGTTGGGTTTTTCCGGCAAAGCCGTTTAAGATAATGTGCTATCTTAGCTGATAAACAATGGAAGCCACATATAAATGCTTCCACTAAACTTTTGAGGATAATCAATTCGTCATGATGCGTATGAAATATCTTGTGGCGCTCGCCACGCTTAGCTTAGCTCTGGTCGGATGTTCCGGATCTAAAGATGTCGTTCCTGACAATCCTCCTTCGCAGATTTATGCTACAGCTCAGCAAAAACTGCAAGATGGGAACTTCAGAGGCGCTATCAGCCAGTTAGAAGCGCTGGACAATCGTTACCCTTTTGGTCCGTATTCGCAACAGGTACAGCTCGATCTGATCTATGCCTATTACAAGAATGACGATATGCCAATGGCACAAGCGACCATTTCACGCTTCATGCGTTTAAATCCTACCCACCCTAACATTGACTATGTAATGTATATGCAAGGGCTAACGGATATGGCGCTTGACCAATCTGCTTTACAGCACTTCTTCGGTATTGACCGTTCGGATCGCGATCCATCAAATGCTCGACAAGCCTTCAAAGACTTTTCACAACTGGTACAAAGCTATCCAAACAGCCAATATGCCCCTGACGCGCAAAAACGTCTGGTCGCGCTAAAGGATCGTTTATCGACGTATCAATTATCTGTTGTGAAATTCTACACTAAACGTGAGGCCTATGTCGCGGTCGTTAATCGCGCTAAAGAGATGCTGAGTGATTATCCCGACACTGTCTCTACACGCCAAGCACTTCCTTACATGGAAAATGCTTACCGTAAACTTCAGCTAAACGCTGAAGCAGACAAGGTCGCAAAACTGATCGCATCAAATAACGCAAAATAGCCGTCCCTATTCTGCTAACAGGCCAGCCACGCTTAGTGGCTGGTTTTTTTTGTCCCTTTATCCTTCCAGTCACTGACTCATTAAAACAATTGAAACGGCAATTTCCACGTAATACTCTCACTGCTATGCTACCTTCATAAAAAATAGAATCGCATGTCGACGACACTACCTATCAATTTTGAAACACGTCCGGTAATCCCTCTCGCTCATGATTATTCTCATGGTGAGCGTGAACCTTGGCATCAACATCGCTGTGCGCAATTGCTTTACAGCTTAAGCGGGGTAGTCAGCGTCCATACCGCGCAAGGATGTTGGATTATTCCGCCTAGTCGCGGAGTCTGGTTGCCTGCTGGGGTTGTTCACGAGCTAACCATTACTGGACAGGTTGCTGCCAGAACATTATTTGTGGATCCTTTCGCTCGAGCCGATTTACCTACAGAGTGCCAAGTGGTGCAAGTCTCGCCACTGCTAAGGGAGCTGATCATCGTAGCACTCGACCTCCCCGATCACTACGCAGCTAACAGCCGAGCAGAGAGAGTCTATGAACTTATCCTAGATGAAATACGCGGCATGTCAGTGCTCCCCTTCAATCTTCCTGAACCCGTCGCCTCTGAGCTCAAGAAACTCTGTATGCTTGTACGTAACGATTTAGCCAAACCTTGGACAACGTCCGAGGCAGCGACCTTGCTTAACCTGAGTGAGCGCACGCTGCTCAGGCATTTTCGGCAGGAAATAGGCTTTTCTTTTAGTGAATGGGTAAGGCGGGCGAAATTAATGGAAGCGATGAAACGTCTTGCACTGGGCCAATCAGTATTAAGAGTGGCCCTCGATTTAGGCTACGAAAGTCAAAGTGCCTTTAGCACAATGTTTCGCCGACGGTTAGGGATGCCCCCTAGTCATTATTTCTATTTATCGTAACACTGGGGAGTGTATTAAGGAATGCCTGTATCGACGCTCTGGCGATATCGCTGTCGACACTTACCCCCCAATGGCTCTCCTTCCCCTGGCTTGCACACAGAATGTAGGCTGCAGAACGGCTCTCATTTTTCCTGCCCAATGTATGCTCATAATAGTCTTCAATCGTCAAAGATTCCCCCACATAGGACGTTAATGCATTAGCCGCCGCAGACAAAAGTCCATTGCCCTCCCCCCTTAACAGTAGGGTTCGCTCCGGCGTCTTAACCTGAGCATGGAACATAATGCGCTTATTCTTTAAGCTTTCTGTTCGATAATCGAGTAACCGATGGGTGGCTTGCTCATGGGGCCCATAAAGCTGACGAAAGAGTTGCCACACTTGCGCTAAGGTCATTTCACAGCCGCTGTGGTCGGTAATCATTTGTACCTGCCGACTGAAGGCTTGCTGTAACGCTCGGGGCAGCCTTAACCCATGATTCTGTTCTAACATCCAGGCCGTACCACTTTTGCCCGACTGGCTATTCACCCGGATAACCGCCTCATAGTTACACCCTATATCATTCGGATCGATCAGTAGATAAGGGATTTCCCATACAGAGCTTGTCGCCTGTTCACGGGCAGTGAAGCCCTTTTTTATCGCATCTTGATGCGATCCAGAAAAAGCCGTAAAAGCCAGTTTACCTGCATAAGGATGCCGTGGATGGACAGGGATCTGATTATATTCCTCAACTTGTTCAACGATATCGGTCATCTCACTAAAATTAAGTCGTGGCGAAATACCTTGGCTATAAAGATTCATCGCTAAAGTCACTAAACAGAGATTTCCTGTCCGCTCACCGTTACCAAAAAGACAGCCCTCAACCCTTTCAGCCCCTGCGAGTAAAGCCAATTCTGCGCTCGCCACCCCGCACCCTTGGTCGTTATGAGGATGGACGCTTATGCATACCGACTCACGGTAGATAAAATGGCGGCAAAAATGTTCGATTTGATCGGCATAGACATTGGGGGTATTGACCTCAACAGTGCTCGGCAAATTAATAATCATTGGACGTTCTGGCGATGGCTGCCAAACTTTTGCCACGGCTTCACAAATCTCCAGCGCAAAATCTGGCTCGGTAAAGCAGAATGTTTCAGGAGAATATTGATAGGTCCAATGCGTATCAGGATTCGCCTCACAATGGCGACGAATTTGCTCACTTCCCGCAACGGCCAACGCAATAATTTGTTGTTTACTATGCTGGAAGACTAAACGTCGAAATAGAGGTGCCGTGGCATTATAGAGATGAATCGTGGCCCGTTTAACCCCTGTTAACGCTAAAAAGGTCCGCTCGATTAGGTCGGCCCGTGCCTGAGTAATCACTTGAATAGTCACATCTTCTGGGATCCGTTGCTCTTCTATCAATTGCCGCACGAACTTGAAGTCGGTATCAGATGCGGCAGGAAAGGCGACTTCGATCTCTTTGAAGCCGCAAGATAAGAGCAATTCCCAAAACTTGAGTTTACGCTCGACACTCATAGGTTCAGCTAACGCTTGGTTACCGTCGCGTAAATCGGTAGAAAGCCAGCGCGGAGAGTGCGTCAATTGTTTATTAGGCCAAGTTCTGTCCGCTAAGGCGATAACGGGGAAAGGCTTATATTTGCTTGCGGGATCTAGCAGCATAGTCGTTCCTTACTGAGGATAAAAAACTATCCTAGCGATACCCCTTCCCCTGTGGCTCCTGCATAAGTGACAACCTTATGCTTAAAACGGACAACGCGGTATCAAGCCGACTAATTTTTGGCCCATACTCACTGACAATCATTTCCCCTCTTCCCCCAGGTAGCTGAAAATTACCCTTGGGACTAAAAATTTTTCATATACCAATAATGTGACGCATATCACATTATTGATGTGCATAGTCGGTATTCTGGAAGCACGTACCATGGCAATGACGAAGAGAGGTAAAATGATGATCAACATCACCAGTAAGCAAATGGATATTACCCCGGCAATCCGTAGTCATATCGAAGAGCGGTTTGCGAAGCTTGAAAAATGGCAGACCCAGCTGATAAACCCTCACGTGGTCCTCTCTAAAGAGCCTAAAGAGTTTGTTGCCGATGCAACACTCAATACCCCCAACGGTACCCTTGTTGCTACAGCGAAACACGACGATATGTATGTCGCAGTCAACGAACTCATTTCAAAACTCGAGCGCCAACTCAATAAGGTCCAGCATAAAGCTGAAGCACGGCGTGCAAACGGTAGCGTTAAAGATATTATTCCTGCCGAATCTTAATAATACTGCGCACCCACAGGGTGCGCGGTTTTAGGTTGACGCGCGGGATCGCAAACGCTACTCTCTGAGTTCAACTCTATCGAGATAAATACCATGCAACACAACCTGTTCTTCTTTTCATTTTTTTTTAGCTCCCCCTCCCAGGGAAGCCGCTTCGACTAGAATGAATGAAAAGACGAACAAAAGGCCTCCCCTCCGGGAGGCTTTTTTTTTGAAAAAATAAAAAACTAAAGGACAGACTATGACCCCTTACGCTTCGCTTGACGAATTGCGACATGACATTAGTGACCTGGATAGCCGTTTACTTACTCTTCTCGCCAAGCGCCGTGAGCTTGCCGTAGCCGTGGGTAATTATAAGCTGCAAACCCAGCGTCCAGTACGCGATGTGACGCGCGAAAAACAGCTACTGGAAAAACTGATCGACCAAGGAAAAACGCTTTCTCTCGATAGTCATTATATTACGCGTCTGTTTCAGCTGGTCATCGAAGACTCGGTATTGATTCAACAAGCTTTGCTACAAAAAGCGCTCAACGACTCTCAACAACAAGCAGTTCGTGTCGCCTTCTTAGGCCCCAAAGGCTCGTATTCTCACCTCGCTGCACGCAGTTACGCGTCACATCATTTTGACCAAATGATCGAAGTGGGCTGCAGTAAATTCCAAGATATTGTTAACCAAGTGGAGAAAGGATTAGCTGACTATGCCGTACTCCCCTTAGAGAATACGAGTTCAGGATCGATTAACGACGTCTACGATTTGCTTCAAAATACTGGATTGCATATTGTGGGAGAAATGACGTTACCGATTAATCACTGCCTGTTGGTTTCAGGCGAAACGTCTCTGGCTGCGATCACAACAGTTTATAGCCACCCACAGCCTTTCCAACAATGCAGCCAATATTTAACCCGTTATCCGCATTGGAAAATTAACTACACCGAAAGTACTGCTGCAGCGATGGAAACCGTTGCAAGTTTAAACGATCCCTCTGTCGCGGCACTCGGTAGTGAAGCCGGTGGACAGCTCTATCAACTTCAAGCGATAGATCGTCAACTCGCTAATCAGTCACAAAATATCACCCGTTTTATCGTCCTCGCGCGTAAACCGGTGAAGGTATCAGAACAAGTTCCCGCGAAAACTACCTTATTGATGGCAACGGGACAACAAGCCGGTGCATTAGTCGACGCCTTACTCGTACTGAGACAACATGATATCGTGATGACTAAACTTGAATCTCGCCCAATTAACGGTAACCCGTGGGAAGAGATGTTTTACATCGACGTTCAAGCTAATAGTAGTGATCCCGCTATGCAATCTGCCCTGCAACAGCTTACTGAACTCACCCGCTACTTGAAGGTGCTGGGCTGCTATCCAAGCGAAACAGTAACTGCTGTAACACCATAAAAAAAAGCACCACTGTTAACGTGGTGCTTAATATTATGAGGTTGGCGAACTACTTACGATTATCGTTCGCCGACCGCAGTAGAGAACGGCTTTCTGTCATAAACGTCTTGGCATAATCACCAAACCAAGTTTGAACGCCAGCAAAACTTTTAATGAAGGCAGCTTTATCGCCACGTTCAAGCTGCGCCAACGCCTCGCCAAAGCGTGTGTAATAGCGCTTGATCAAGGCGATGTTATTCGGCGATGACATAATGATATCCGCATACAATTGAGCATCTTGAGCAAATAAGCGGCCAACCATTGCTAATTCTAATCGGTAGATAGGTGAAGAAAGCGCCAGTAATTGTTTAAGATCGACATTCTCTTCTGACAGATGCAACCCATAAGCGAAGGTCGCGAAGTGTCTGAGTGCCTGGATAAAAGCCATATTTTGGTCATGCTCATCCGCCGTGGCGGAGTGGAGCCGTGCTCCCCATACCTCGATTTGCTGGAGAAACCACTGGTACGCTTCCGGTGAACGGCCATCGCACCACACCACGACTTGCTTGGCTAAACTACCACTATCTGGCCCAAACATAGGGTGCAAACCTAATACTGGTCCGTTATGTGCAGCCATCATCGCTTGTAACGGCGCTTTTTTGACTGAGCAGAGATCGACTAAAATACAATCGTCCGGTAGAGGCGGTAGCTGCTGAATAACCTGCTCGGTTAAATGAATGGGCACGCTAACGATTACCATTCCCGCATCACTGACCAATGAAGCCGCTTGCTCCCATTCATCCTTATCAAGTAAACGGACCTGATAACCTGAAAGCGTTAACATCCGCTCGAACAAGCGGCCCATTTTCCCTTTACCCCCAACGATAACGATAGGTCGCATGCCGGGATTGAGCGTCTTAAACCCTTTATCATTTTCACTGGCGTAAGACTCTCGCATCACTCTACGTAAAACATCTTCTATTAAATCGGCAGGAATGCCGGCAGCTTCCGCTTCCGCACGCCGTGAAGCTAACATGGATGCTTCACGTTCTGGCACATAGATCGGCAGTCCGTGTTGGCTTTTGACTTCTCCAACCTCCGCCACTAACTGCATACGTTGCGCAAGCAAGGCCAGTAACGCTTTATCTGTTTCGTCAATTTTATCGCGTAACGCATTCAGTTCTGCAACCATTACTCTATCTACCCTTCCACTGTACTTGAGGTGATCATAGCACTCATTGCATCGGCGAGTTTCGTTAATAATTGCTCAGTGACCTGCCAATTTATACAGGCATCGGTGACGGAAACACCGTACTGCATCTCAGCACGCGGCAATTCGGAAGATTGGCTTCCCTCGAACAGATGGCTCTCTAACATGATTCCGGTAATAGAACGGTTTCCCGCTTGCAGCTGCTGCAATACGCTTTCGGCCACCTCGGTTTGACGGCGATAGTCCTTATTTGAGTTACCGTGACTGCAATCAATCATTAACGAAGGACGTAGTCCCGCTTTGGTCATTTCAGCTTCACACTGGGCAATATCTTCAGGATGATAATTCGGCGTCTTACCGCCTCGCAGAATAACATGCCCATCCCCGTTACCTTGCGTTTGTAATAGACAGACTTGGCCTTGTTGATTAATCCCAACAAAACGATGCGGCATCGCGGCGGCACGCATAGCATTAATCGCCGTACCCAAGCTTCCATCTGTACCATTTTTAAAGCCAACCGGCATTGATAAGCCTGATGCCATTTCACGGTGAGTTTGCGATTCAGTGGTTCGCGCGCCAATCGCTGACCAACTAAATAAGTCACCGAGGAACTGTGGTGAGTTAGGATCTAAGGCTTCGGTTGCCAGAGGGAGCCCCATCGATACCAACTCAACTAATAATTGACGGGCCTGTTTTAAGCCCTGCTCGATATCAAATGAGCCATCCATATGCGGGTCGTTGATTAATCCTTTCCACCCTACAGTGGTACGTGGCTTCTCAAAGTAAACGCGCATCACTAAGTAGAGAGAATCACTCACCTCTTCGGCTAATTTTTTGTATAGCGCCGCGTATTCTAATGCCGCTTGCGGATCATGAATAGAACATGGGCCACATACGACTAACAGACGAGGATCTCGACCGGCAATAATATCGGCAATTGTTTGGCGAGAATCATGGATTTGTTGTTGCTGTTCAACGGTTAATGGGAACAATTCTTTCAGTTCTGCCGGGGTCATCATTACCGACTCATCCGTGATATGAACATTATTTAAGGCATCTTTCTGCATGACGTTACCTGACTAAAATGGAGGGGTCTTGGCGACCAATACCTCCACCATACCATAACAAGTAAAGATTTCAATCCATTTATAAACTTCATGTAAATAATAGTTTACAATTGAAGGCTAAGTTAATCAGTAAACTGCAGATTGTAATGTATTCTATACAACAGAAAATTTTAGGAAAAAAAAAGCCTGAAACAATTCAGGCCTATTTGAATTAGTTATTGAGGATAAGGGATGTGATAACACCTGTAGCAACGGCAATTAGGACATAATTACCATTGATATTCGCCCACCGATGCCCAGGAGGGGGTGAGCCTAATCCGTGCCGGTGCCAGTCGTTAACCCAATATCGATTTTGATAATATTGATAAGGGTATCTTCCACCTGGTCTAAAATGATGACCGCCATAGAAAAAATCTCTTCTGTCATAATGCGGTCGATGGTGAGAGTACCTGTCATGATCACGGTGGTGGTCATGCCAGTCACGGCGGTCATGCCACCGAGGACCTGAATAACCATGGCGGTCCCAGTCATCATGGTGATGGTGATGGTCATGAGCATAAGCCATAACCATCGGGTTTAAGGTTAACCATACCATCGCTAACACTAGAGGTCTTTTACGCATAACTTCTCGCTCGAGCCAAAATATGAGTAGAATTATGCGTAATACTCTAGCGCTAACCATCAAGATTACTCTTGATTCGTATCAGGAGAGTATGTCCAAACTTATCAAAACGCGTATTTTCTTAACGAAACCTTAGCAGTATCAACGTAAACTATTTTGGCCCCAGCAGATCCACTTGTAGGTCGTTAACGCCTCTAATCCCATCGGTCCCCTCGCATGCAGCTTCTGGGTACTCACCGCCACTTCAGCCCCCAAGCCAAATTGCCCGCCATCTGTAAAGCGTGTGCTGGCATTGACATACACGGCAGCAGAGTCGACTTGATTCACAAATTCTTGGGCATTCAGGTAACGTTCAGTCAAGATACCATCTGAATGTTGCGTACCGTACTCGCGGATATGCTCAACCGCTTCATGTAGGTCTGCTACCGCTTTGATATTCAGATCTAGCGATAACCACTCATCACGATAAGAGGCCTCAGTAGCTTGCGCATACTCTTTATTCCCCAGGGCTGGGTGAGAGGATAGTTGCGGGTCCAAGTGCAGAGTAATGCCTTCCTGCGTCATACGCGACAGGAATTTGGGTAAGAACTGGTCGAGTTGCGAACGATGAATTAACAGCGTTTCTAAGGAATTGCAGGCACTTGGGCGCTGTTTTTTAGCATTGACGATCACGTTAAGGGCTTGTTCACTATCCATCGTTTCATCAACATAGAGATGACAGACACCAATTCCACCAGTAATAACAGGAATGGTTGAGTGCTCACGGCACAGTTTGTGTAAGCTTGCCCCACCCCGCGGGATCAACATATCGACGTACTTATCCAGCTTCAATAATTGGTTAACCCATTGGCGATCGGGGTCATCAATTGCTTGCACGGCGTCAATGGGTAGGCCATGTTGTGTCAATGCCTTACGAATAACGTCAACAGTTTGCGCATTGGTACGATAGGTCTCTTTCCCCCCCCGTAGAATCGCTGCATTACCTGTTTTTAAGCAGAGCGTAGCCACATCGATAGTCACATTCGGACGAGCTTCATAGATAATAGCAACCACCCCCAACGGCACTCGGCGTCGCTCAATCTTTAGGCCGCTGTCTAACTGGCCACCATCGATCACTTGGCCTATAGGGTCACTGAGCTGGCAGACTTTACGAACATCGTTGGCGATATCCGCTAACCTTTCAACCGTGAGTGTTAACCGATCAATTAAAGCAGGCGAGAGACCTTGCTTAACGGCATCTGCCACATCTAATTGATTCGCCGCTAAGATATCAGCCGCATTCGCGTTTAAGTGATCAGCAACAGTCATCAATAACTGATTTTTTTCTTGCGCAGTCAGCGTGGCAAGTTGATAAGCAGCAGCTTTCGCACGCTGCCCCATTAATTCTATATTCATCTCGACTTATCCTACGATCATATCATCACGATGCACGGCCACCGCACCATATTCATAGCCTAAGATTTCACTAATAGATTGGCTATGTTTCCCGGCAATCATACGTAGAGCATCACTGTTATAGCGCGAAACGCCATGCGCGATATCGTTACCTTGAGGGTCGCGAATCGCGATAACTTCGCCACGAGAAAAATTACCGGTAATTTCAGTAATACCTTTCGGCAACAGTGAACTGCCCCGCTCAAGCAGTGCGGTTAATGCGCCGGCATCAATCAGCGCAGACCCCGCGGGTGGCGCACCAAAGATCCAATGCTTACGACTTTCCAGACGATGTTCTTGCGCGTGGAACAAGGTTCCGGCTTTTTCACCTTGTAATAATCGCTGAATAACGATGGGTTGGTCACCGGGCGCGATAATGACATCAATACCTGCTCGACATGCCACCTCAGCCGCCTGCAGCTTCGTTGCCATACCTCCGGTTCCCAATCCAGAAACACTCCCTCCCGCCATCATCTTTAGCGAGTCATCAATCTGATAAACATCTTCGATCAGTGTTGCATTGGGATCATAACGCGGATCGGCGGTAAACAGACCTTGTTGATCGGTTAAGAGCAAAAGCTTGTCAGCATCAGAGAGTATTGCCGCCAGAGAGGAAAGATTATCGTTATCGCCGACTTTAATTTCTGCCGTGGCGACAGCGTCATTCTCGTTGATCACCGGAACAATCCGCTGGTCTAAGAGCGCATGCAGCATATCGCGGGCATTAAGAAAGCGCTCTCTGTCTTCCATGTCCGCACGGGTGATAAGCATTTGACCAATATGAATGCCATAGATGGCAAACAGCTGTTCCCATAACTGGATCAAACGACACTGACCCACTGCGGCCAGCAGTTGTTTAGACGCAATGGTGGGGGGCAGTTCGGGATAATTCAGATGCTCTCTGCCTGCCGCGATAGCACCAGAGGTCACGACCACGATTCGATGACCGTCATTCATTGCTTGTGCACACTGCCGCACAATCTCAACCATTCTCGCACGGTTGAGTTGACGAGATCCGCCAGTGAGAACACTGGTCCCTAATTTGACCACTAAGGTCTGACTGCCACGCATATTTCCTGCCACCTAGAGAGTTAAATGAGTCCACAGTTGTATCAGGACAGCTAGAGCTTGCCAATAGCTATCCTTATGCTTCGCGTAACTTAATCTAAAAAGGGGCAGCGTAGATGATTAAAACGACAATGAGGGTTCGAAGTTACTCGCAGGAATAAGCGGAGCATTAAGTTCGTTCATCAATGCTTCGAGGCGAGGGAAGAATTTTTGTAGACTCGCCTCGGCTTCTTGACGATCCACATCACGTTTGATTTCAGCGGGTACCCATTGGCCTGCTTTATCGTATAAACCAAAGTCGAAACGATAGTCGAAGTGAGTTTCCTGAGCCTCTAACACTAACCACCATCCCCAAAACTCTCTCTTCTCTGGTGCCGGTTTAATATTGGTACAGACCGCTAAACAGTCGAAGAAGAAACGGTGATCTTGGCATTGGTCCTCGCGCAGATAGGGACCTAACTCATTAAATTTTACGATGTAACGGCCTCTGAAGTGGCCTCCGGGTAATACCATCTGACTACACTCCTATTAGCGTTCATTGTTATCAGTGTTACTTTTAGCAGACTTACTATTAAATGAAAATGATAAAAAAAAACAGCACCCTCAGGTGCTGTTTTTTCCATCAACTTTTGACTAGCGGTGGAATAAAGGTGATCCCCATATCCCAAGGTTGCTCAATCCAAGTATCTTGTGGAATATCAACAACGTAATCATCAACTAATGGGCGACCTGCTGGCTTAGCGAAAATTGTTACAAAGCGCGCTTTATGATACATCTCGCGGACGACTTTTGCCGTGCCGCCCGTGTCCACTAGGTCATCAATGACGATAAACCCTTCACCATCGCCTTCCGCACGTTTCAAAATTTTCATTTCACGTTGATGGTCATGATCGTAGCTTGAGATGCAGACTGTATCGACATGGCGAATACCGAGTTCACGTGCCAATAGGGCCGCAGGAACCAGTCCACCCCGGCTCACAGCGATGATGCCTTTCCACTGTTCAACTGGCAGTAATTTCTCAGCCAACTGACGGGCGTGAATTTGCAACATATCCCAAGTAACTACGTATTTTTGACTCATAATAATCAGGCTCCGACCAACAGGAATGGTCTGGTGAATGGACAAACGAAAAAAAGTTTGCGCGTGATTATAGGGATAACGTCAGATAAAAACCAGTGCTGCTGCCGAGTTTGACTTTTTTTCGGTATAAATCGCTGCTTGCTCGCGAACAATGATATGCTTTCTCGACTAATAATAACCGCTCTATGCCCTGATGAAGGGGCTTAATCCTAATCCGTTATAGGAGACGCATTGTGTCTGAACTGTCTCAACTGTCACCTCAGCCCTTATGGGACTTCTTCGCTAAAATCTGCTCAATACCACACCCTTCTTATCATGAAGAAGCGTTAGCAACTTATATTGTAGACTGGGCTAAGACCCAACAATTTTGGTGTGAGCGGGATGCTGTAGGTAATATTCTGATCCGTAAACCGGCAACTGCAGGGATGGAAAATCGTAAACCTGTTGCCTTACAAGCCCACCTCGATATGGTTCCGCAAAAAAATAATGCTACCGAGCACGATTTTGCGCGCGATCCCATTCAACCTTGGGTTGATGGTGAGTGGCTGAAAGCTCGCGGTACGACACTCGGTGCTGATAACGGTATCGGTATGGCTTCTGCGCTTGCCGTTTTAGCTGATAAAACCGTTGAACACGGCCCGCTAGAAGTCCTACTCACCATGACTGAAGAAGCTGGGATGGAAGGTGCTTTCGGCTTACAACCTAATTGGCTGCAAGCAGAGATTCTGATCAACACCGACTCTGAAGAGGAGGGTGAAGTCTATATGGGGTGTGCAGGGGGAATTGATTTCTTATCTGAACTCCCGATTAGCCGAGGCGATATTCCTGCGCAACATCTGACTTTAGAGATTAGCCTCAAAGGGCTACGAGGCGGCCACTCTGGTGCCGATATTCATCTAGGATTAGGTAACGCGACAAAACTGTTGGCACGTTTCTTTGCAGAATCTCGCGATAAGCTCGATTTACAGTTGATCGATTTTAAAGGCGGTAACCTTCGTAACGCTATCCCTCGTGAGGCCAGTGCGGTCGTTGCCGTTGCCCCGGAACAGGAAGCGCCCCTTCAACAGGCACTTCAGGATTACCTTTCAATCCTACAAAATGAAGTCGCGCCAAAAGATAAAAATCTTACCTTAAGCGCGCAGGCAATCTCGCACAGTGGGCAAGCATTAGTCGCAGAAAGCCAAGAACGCTTTATCAATTTACTGAATGTGACCCCTAATGGCGTGATCCGTAACTCTGATGTTGCGCCGGGTGTCGTCGAGACATCATTAAACATTGGTATCGTGACTCTTGAAGAAAATCAGGCAAAAATCTACTGCCTAATTCGCTCGCTTATTGATAGTGGCAAAGAGTATGTCGTGTCAATGTTACATTCGTTGGGCGCATTAGCCGGTGCGAAAACTGAGGCATCGGGCAGTTATCCTGGCTGGCAGCCTGATGCTAACTCCGCCATCATGGCCTTAACTCGCGAAATTTACTCGGATTTTTTTGGTAAGAAACCCAACATTCAAGTCATTCATGCTGGGTTAGAATGTGGTTTATTCCGCGAGCCATACCCCCATTTAGATATGGTCTCTATCGGGCCAACTATTACTGGACCTCATTCACCGGATGAACAGGTACATATTGGAAGTGTTGGCCTTTACTGGCAGCTGCTAACGGCCTTACTCAAAGCCGTTCCAACCAAATAAGTGCCCTGCTAGGCGAGCAATCGCCTAGCATATCGTTGTTTGAGAGGTCACCTCATGATTACTGACTGGATACGAGGGTTAGCCACACTTATTTTTCTGCCCTTTCTCGCTCAAGCCTCTGCTGAAAAAATTATGCTTTGGCCTACTGGTGGTGACCAAACCCGTCCAGGCCCTAGCGTGGTGATAACGCCTCAAGACAAAGTCACCGAAGTTAATGCGCCTTTTTTAACGCTCTACTCTCCCAAAACCTTTAACGGCAAAACTGTGCTAATCGCTGCGGGTGGGGGTTACCGAAGAATTGAGCAAGCCAAGGAAGCGATACCTGCCGCACAATTTCTCACTCAGCAGGGGTTTCGCACCTACGTGCTAACTTACCGATTACCCAGCGCAAACTGGCCGCAAGGTAAAGATGTCGCCATGAAAGATGTCCGACAAGCGCTGAGGATCATTCATCATCAACACCCGCACCTAAGCGTACTCGGCTTTTCAGCGGGCGCGCATTTACTCGCCTTAGCCATAAATCATGCTGAGATAACGCAAAAGGATGATAATGCAGCGTTTAGCGTTGAAGGCATGGCGTTGATCTACCCGATTATTTCTGTGGAGCCTCCCCTCGACCATAGTGCCACCCATCGGGTCCTCGCGGGACGTCACGCGTCGCGGCAAGAGGAAGCGAAATGGTCAGTACAATCTGTTATTCATGACCATTCTCCTCCACTCTTCGTTGTCGAAAGCGAAGATGATCCCATTGCCCCACCACAAAATGGTTTTTTACTTCAATATGCCGCGACACAACACCATGTCCCCATGACATGGATACGCTACGCAACGGGCGGTCATGGTTTTGGATTAGGACAAAAAGGGATGGCGAACTCCGCTTGGCCACAACATTACCTCGCCTGGCTCAATCAACTGCCAGCTCATAACTGAAGGGGTAATTGACGCTCCACTTGCGGATCAAGCAGACTGACATGAAGACCAATTAACCTTACCGATCGCCCCTGTCGCCGTTGCTCCCAGAGTTTTAAGGCGAGATCGATAAAGTCCTGCTTGGTCAGTTCAGTCCAGATATGCTCAAGGGTCGTCTGTTGGAAGTCGGAAAACTTAAATTTAACCCCCTGACGTGCAACCCGTAGGTCAGGCCGGACTTGACGTAATCGACGCTCGAGTTCTGTATACAACTTATCGATCACCTCCAGACACTGCTCCCATTGTTCAATATCGACGGAGAGCGTCGTCTCGACACCGACAGACTTGCGTAATCGATGGCCATCGACATCTCGCGTATCAATGCCTTGGCTTTTTTCCCATAGGCTACGGCCAAACTTACCGAATGTTTTTAACAGAAAACTTAGCTCAACTTTTTGAATATCGGCACAAGTATAAAGACCTAAATCGGCCAGCTTTCTCGATGAAACCTCACCCACCCCAGGGATCTTCGCTAGAGGCAGCGTCTGTAAAAAATGGTCGACCTGCTGTGGTGGGATAACATACAGCCCATCGGGTTTATTCACTTCGGAAGCGATTTTGGCCAAAAATTTGATGGGTGCCACGCCCGCTGATGCCGTAAGCCCCGTCTCAAGGAAAATAGAGCGTCGTATTTCTTCCGCAATCAGTGTTGCGGAACCTTGGCAGGCAAGGCACTCCGTCACGTCGAGATACGCTTCGTCTAAGGAGAGCGGTTCCACTTTCGAGGTATACCGTTTGAATATTTGCTGTATTTGGGCCGAGGCCAGTTTGTAAGCGTCGAATCGACCCGGGAGCAAGGTTAACTGTGGACATAATTTTAATGCCGTCGCTGTTGGCATAGCACTTTTTACGCCATAACGACGGGCGGGATAATTTGCGGTGCTGATGACTCCCCGCCGCTCTCGGCTTCCGCCGATCGCAATGGGAATATCCCGCAAGGCAGGATTATCTCGCATTTCAACCGCTGCATAAAAACAATCCATATCGACATGAATAATTTTACGCATTTCACCCCTCCGACCGACTATCGACATACTGTATAAATAACCAGAGGGTAATGCAAGTCGTACCTCATTAAGCCCAGCGCAAGGCGAGAATTATCAGGGGGGATATAAGGCAGTAATAAGATACATGAAAGCCATATCACGTCTAAAACCCAGCCTCATTTTTTTTAACAAAAAAAGCTAGATGAAAGCTTGATTAAAGCCATAACAGTGATAATGTTGCGCAGATAAACCGTTCTACTGCAATAGTCTGTTGTCCGATTGCAGACCGCCCCCATGATTGTCATCAAGGTACACCTAGCATGCGTATTTTCGCACTCATATTTGCGATATTGTTTTCCTGTAACGCGTTCTCAACAGAAATCGTTCCACTCTCTAATGCATTACAAGCCCCAGTTAGCGATCAGCTGAAAACTGAACTGATCGGCTCGCCGGTATTTATTCAGATTTTTAAGTCTGAACGTACGCTCGAACTTTATGCCAAAGTCGGAAATCAGTTTCGCCTACTTAATCGCTTTAATATTTGTAAGTTCTCGGGCGGCTTAGGCCCTAAACGAGTTCAAGGTGATTTTAAGAGCCCAGAAGGATTTTATACTATTGGCGCCTCACAGCTTCACCCAGATAGCCATTACTACCGCGCGATTAATTTAGGCTTTCCTAATCAGTACGATAGAGCTAACGGCTACAACGGTAACTACTTAATGATTCACGGTGATTGTGTCTCTATTGGCTGTTATGCCATGACCAATAGTGGTATCGATCAAATCTTTAAGTACGTAACGGCTGCATTTAATAACGGCCAAACGCAGATTGAAGTGAATATCTATCCGTTCCGTATGACCGACGACAATATGCGTCGCTATGCCGGTTCGCAGTACATTAACTTCTGGAAGCAATTGAAGCCTGGTTATGATTATTTCGAGAAATATAAACAACCGCCAATGATTGCTGTAATGAATAATCAATATATCGTCAATGGCCAAAGTAATGGAACGAGCGCACCACGAGGTAATCCATTCCAAACGACTACCTCGAGTGCATCAAAGACCTTTCTGGCCTTCACCCAAGCAAAATAACTTCCATTCGCCTGGCATTATCCTGTGCCAGGTTTCATTCCCGGTGAGAGGCTGTGTCGCAACAACGGTCACCACATCGTGAGCCGTTGTCTGCTGCATAAAATCAACTTCAATATCCTGGTCAATCAGCACCGCCTTCCCAAAAGGTGAACGCCGCGTAATCCAATGAAGATGTGTAGAGCAATACGCCATCAAGTAACGCCCATCTGAGAGCAACATATTGAATACCCCTAATGCCCGCAATTCGTTGGCGAGTTCGGCTATATAGCGAAATACTGAAGTCCAGTTTTTAGGCGTCTGAGGAAAGCGTTGCGAGAGTTTGTGTAGCAGCCAGCAGAAAGCCCGCTCGCTATCCGTTTCACCTACGGGACGAAACTGCCCAGTTTCGAGACCGCGGTAGCCTTTGAGCTGTCCATTGTGTGCATAGGTCCAATGACGCCCCCAAAGCTCACGGGTGAAGGGATGGGTATTCTCTAGGGCGACTTTACCGCGGTTCGCTTGACGAATATGAGCGATCACGGAATGAGATTTAATTGGGTACTCTTGCACTAATCGTGCAATGGGCGATTCAAAACTCGGTAGGGGGTCTTTAAAGGTTCGGCATCCCTTCCCTTCATAAAACGTAATGCCCCACCCATCTTTGTGCGGACCCGTTCCTCCCCCCCGCTGTACCAGACCGGAAAAACTAAAACAGATATCAGTAGGGACATTTGCGCTCATCCCAAGCAGCTCACACATGCAGTTGACCTCAATAGCAGCGTATCAGTCACTTAACGCCGATACCTAATAATCAATAACATGCTCTGCGTTATGCTGCAACGGGATAAAGCGCGCTTAATTCATAACAAAAAAGAAATACTTATGCCGAAATACGTTCCATCTCTTTTTCGATCAGCATAATTAAAATATGGATAATTTTAATGTGAATCTCTTGAATACGGTCAGCGTAACCAAAATGCGGGACTCGGATTTCGATATCCGCGGTACCTGCCATCTTGCCGCCATCCTTACCTGTAAGCGTAATCACTTTCATACCCTTACTCCGTGCAGCATTGATCGCGCGGATAATATTGCCGGAGTTGCCTGAGGTAGAAATACCGAGCAGAATATCACCCGATTGCCCCACCGCCTCGATAAAGCGGGAGAAGACAAATTCATAGCCAAAATCGTTACTGACACAGGATAAATGGCTAACATCAGAAATCGCAATGGCGGGGTAGCCCGGACGATCTTCACGATATCGCCCCGTAAGTTCTTCAGCAAAATGCATTGCATCGCAGTGTGAACCACCATTTCCACAAGACAATACCTTCCCACCCTGTTTAAAGCTTGCCGCTAGCAGCTCTGCAGCCTGCTGAATGGCATTAAGGTTAGCGTCTTGACTGAGGAACTGCTCAAGCGTTTTAGCTGCCTCATTTAACTCATCACGGATAAGATCATGGTACATATAAATTCCTTGTGGAATACGGAAAAATTCAGGTGCCAAGTGTAGCCCATTAGTATTTCAGTGCAATATGACCGAGGCGATTAACAGAGGTTTCTTTGCGCTGTTGATCTCAAACCGATAAAAAAAGCCGATTAAACTTCTTAATTTAGACATCCAAACGTCCATATTGCCAAAATTTTTTGCCCTGTTATAGTGGTATTCATTCGCTCTTACCATGACGCAGAGGCCCCTCATGACTCGTTCAGCACCGGTTCCAGAGAGTAAACTTCCCGCCCTAGGCACCACTATTTTCACCACCATGAGCGCACTGGCTCAGCAGGTGGGCGCGATTAACCTCTCACAAGGCTTCCCTGACTTCAGTGGCCCAGATTACTTGCAGCAACGCCTAGCCCATCATGTTGAACAGGGGGCAAACCAGTATGCACCGATGTCCGGAACCCCCGCCTTGCGTGAAGCAATCAGTGCAAAAATCGCCCGTTGTTACGAATGTCAGGTCGATAAAGAGACGGACATTACCGTGACAGCGGGGGCTACGGAGGCATTATTTGCTAGCATCACTGCGTTAGTTCGCCCCGGTGATGAAGTGATCTGTTTCGATCCCAGTTACGATAGTTATGCCCCTGCGGTGCAACTCGCGGGCGGAATCATGAAACACATACCTTTAACACCTCCCGATTTTACGCCTAATTGGTCCAGCTTCTCTGCAGCAATTAGCGATAAAACCCGTCTAGTGATTGTTAATACCCCACACAACCCGACTGCGAGTGTTTGGCAAAAAGAGGAATTCGACGCGTTGTGGTCCGTAATTGCCGAACGCCCAATATTTGTCTTGAGCGATGAAGTGTATGAGCATATCTGTTTTGCTCAGCACGGGCATTACAGCTTGTTGCAGCACACTTCTCTGCGAGAGAGGGGGATTGTCGTCTCATCGTTTGGCAAAACCTATCATATGACGGGCTGGAAGGTTGGATACTGCGTCGCCCCGCCTCATTTGAGCCTCGAAATCAGGAAAATACATCAGTACCTTACGTTTTCAGTTCATACCCCCACTCAGCTCGCGTTAGCGGATATGCTGAATCATGCTCCTGAGCATGACCAAAATCTTCCAAGCTTTTATCAGCAACGCCGCGATTTCTTAATCAATGCGTTACAAGAAAGTCGTTTTACCCTATTACCGTGCCAAGGAACCTACTTTTTACTGCTTGATTACTCGGCAATTTCCCAGATGAACGATGTCGACTTTTGCCTTTACCTCACCAAAGAGGTCGGCGTTGCAGCTATTCCGCTTTCCGTATTCTGTAAAGAAGACTTTCCTCATCACTTAATCAGGTTATGCTTTGCAAAAGAAGAGGCGACCTTACAGGCAGCAGCGGAGAAACTATGTCAACTTTAACGGTCGGAGTATTACAGCAACCGATTATCTGGATGGATGGCGACGCTAATCTCCAGCATTTTTCCCGCCTTATCGCACAATCTGCCCACCACGATTTGTGGGTATTGCCCGAAATGTTCACCACTGGATTTTCGATGCAAGCGGCAACCCAATCGCTGAGTGAAACACGGGTACTCGGTTGGTTACAAGCACTCGCCCAGAAGCACGATACCGCACTCTGCGGTAGTGCGGCGATCCAGCTGGCTGACGGTGCAGTGAATCGTTTTTATTTCGTTACCCCGCAGGGTGACTTCTCTTACTACGATAAACGCCATCTTTTTCGGATGGCCAACGAGCATCATTATTATAAGCCAGGAACTAGCCGCCAAATTATTGAATACCGTGGATGGCGTATATTGCCGCAAATTTGCTATGACCTGCGCTTCCCAGCGTTTTCGCGCACCATCAACAACGATTACGACTTAATGATCTATGTGGCAAGTTGGCCTACTGCCCGTGCAAACCACTGGCAAGCCTTATTATTAGCGAGGGCTATCGAAAACCAAAGTTGGGTAATAGGCTGTAATCGCGTCGGAGAGGATGAGAATGGGTTATCGTACCAAGGAGATAGTCAAATCATCGCGCCTGAAGGAGAGATTATCGCCTCAGCCTTACCCGCAGAGGCGACAGTGATCACCGCAACGATTGACCGTCAACAGGCAATCGCTTACCGCCAAGCGTTTCCCGTCTGGCAGGATGCGGACCGTTTTACGTTAACTTCCTCGGTAGGTTGACCACGAATTGGGGGTAATAAGATAAGGAAGATGGAAGTGTTCCCCCGTCTGTGTAATCACAAAATCAATCTGGGCGGTAAGGTATAATGAAGGGCGATTAGTTTGCGCAAAATAATCGCCAATTTCTGCGGTTAATCGATAATGGCCTGGCACGATGGGCTCAGGGGTTAAGGTTTTTAGGCGGCCATCGTTATCCGTTTTCCCCCTCGCAATCTGTTGCCACCCTTCATTAGTCAGTTGGTCCAAGGTGATGGCAACGTTGCTCGCAGGTTTTCCCAAAGCGGTGTCTAAAATATGCGTCGTGATCGTACTCATTGAATAGCCTCCTGCAAACGTAATACCGTGATTTCACGCAGCTGTTGTAGGCTGGCCTCAATATCTTCTGCTGCACTGAGCTGCAAACGCTGCTCAAGTGCTGCAAGAATATCTTGCGGTGAGCGGCCTTTAGCACGAATTAAAAATACTCGCTGGAAACGCTGTTCATAGCGTAAGTTACCCAAACGAATCGCTTCTTTACTCTGTTTATCGGTCTGTTGTACGGCCGCTTGTTCTTGACGCGAAGCCTGTGCTTCAGAGCTTTCTCCCGTGGGCTGTTCGCCGATACGAGGATGCGCTTTTAGCGCCGAAGTCAGGGCCTCTTCCCCCCAGCCTGTAGTTAGCTCAGCAGCGACTCTGTGTAGCGTTGCGATATCGCGATAAGGTCGATGCGCAACCAGCTCAGTTTGCCAGGCTTCTATCGCTACACAATGGGCGATGGCTTGCTGTGCACTCTGTGCGTCGCTTTCATTAAACTGCTTGAGAGAGATCATCAGTTTCATATTCTCGTGAAGAAGTGGCCGTTAATTGTACCGCTTGAGTAAAGGCTTGGATCCCGGCGGCCACATCTTGTACCGTGACGGCTTCAGCAGGATGGTGACTGATCCCTTTCTCGCAACGCACGAAGATCATGGCAACCGGCCACTGTGCGGCTATTGCTATCGCATCATGCCCTGCACCACTAGAAAGTTGCGGTGCACTCCCTTGTACTGCGGTAACAGCTTGGGTACAGGCTTCGCGTAATCGCTTATCACAAGTTGTTGCCGCGATATGATAAAACTCCTCAGCGCGGAAGCTAATGCCACGTGCAGAGGCAATGCTCTGTCCGCGTGACAACAGGTGTTCTAAGAGCTGGCTTAACGGGGCATCTTCTGGCCCTCGAATATCTAAGCTCAATGCGACCTCACCCGGGATCACATTTACGGCTCCCGGTGAGCAACTGATTTGTCCGACAGTGGCCACTAATCCGCCCCCTACCGCAGTGGTCTCTTTTTCGATCGCCATTATCCATTCAGCGGCAGCCACTAGTGCATCTTGACGCTGCGTCATGGGCACTGTCCCAGCATGACCCGCAAGCCCAGTAAAATGACAGTGTAAACGATGAGCACCATTAATCGCCGTGACTACGCCTAGTGGTAAATCAGCCGTTTCAAGACAGGGCCCTTGCTCAATATGAAGCTCTAAGTAGGCAGCAATAGATTCGGGACGACGGGCAGCCTGTAACACCTTTCGTGGGTCGAGATGTTGCGCGATCATTGCTTCTCGTACGCTAACCGACTGATCATCTGTCTTATCTAGCCAGTCATTCGGCCACTGCCCCGTTAACCCCTTACTCCCTAAGAGGGTAATGCCAAAACGGGTACCTTCTTCGTCGGCAAAGCCAACGATTTCGATGGCGTTAGCTAAGCGGATATTTTGGCTTCGTAACGCGCTCACCACTTCAATTGCCGTCAAAACACCCAGCGGACCATCATAACGCCCTGCATTACGCACAGAATCGAGATGTGAGCCTAGTAAGATAGCCGGTGCCCCATCCGTCACGGCTTCATATCGACCACAGATATTGCCCACCTCATCTTGCCAGACTGACATCCCAGCCTCTTCCATCCATTGCTGAACTTGGCGATTCGCTTGGAAATGTTCGTCAGACAGATAAACTCGCGTTAGCGCGCCTTGCGTTTCACTAATACTTGCCAACAGGTCACAACGCTGCATCACGCGCTGGGCAGCGCTATCTGCCATCGCTTTTGGAATAAGATTAAGCATGGGCATCCACCGCTTGATAATGGTCCCAAGCAGCTTGCAGCGCCGCCCCTTGCACGGTCTTGAAGCCAACATGATTCAGCACGGCTTCTAACGCGGTCAGAGTCTGCATCACACAGCTTTTACGTGCGTTATATCCCATCGTACCAATACGCCACACTTTACCGTGTAGCGGGCCAAAAGAGGTGCCAATTTCAATCCCAAAATCATGAAGCATCAAATGACGAACCTCGTCACCCACCACGCCAGAGGGGATATAGACCCCTAAGACATTATTCATCTTGTGTTGAATATCACCGAATACTTGTAATCCCATTGCTTGTACACCCTTTAGCATGGCATCACCGTGGAGTTTATGTCGCGCGATTCCCGCTTCTAGCCCTTCCTCCAAGATAAGGCGTGCGGCCTCATAAGCCCCAAATAACGCACTGGTCGCTTCGGTATGGTGGTTGAGTCGTTCTGGCCCCCAATAATCGAGCACCATGCCGAGATCGAAATAATTCGAATAAATCATCTCGTCATCGCCTTGCTGGTGCTGAGCCGTACGAATCCCTTCCTCGACACACTTACGCTTACGTATCTCTTCGACGATACGATCGCTTAATGTAATGGGCGACGTCCCCGAAGGACCGCATAGGCATTTTTGCATCCCCGCCGACACCGCATCAATTCCCCAAGCATCGGTTTCTAAAGGATTGCCGGCCAGTGAGGCGGTCGCATCGGTATACAGTAATACCCCATGACGACGGCAGATTTCCCCAAGCTTATCCAAAGGCTGTAACATGGTGGTCGAGGTATCGCCCTGCACGGTCAGCAATAAACGCGGTTTTACTTTTTTTATCGCTTCTTCGATTTGTTCGGGGCGGAACACCTCTCCCCAAGGCACCTCAATGGTATGGACCTCAGCACGGCAGCGGCGTGCAATTTCACATAACAAATGGCCAAAGCGACCAAAAACTGGCACCAAGACTTTATCGCCGGGACGAATCGTTGAAACAAGGATAGCCTCAATCCCCGCTCGGGATGTCCCATCCACCAGCAGCGTCCACTGATTCTGGGTAGCAAATACTCCTCGATAAAGTGCCATGACTTGATTCATATAATCCGTCATCGCCGGGTCATACTGGCCAATAAGTTGACTCGACATTGCACGCAGTACACGAGGATCCGCATTGATCGGACCAGGCCCCATCAGTAAACGTGGGGGTGGATTGATTTGAGAAAAAGAAGAAATATCCATGTGCGAGTCCTTGGTGATTGAAACAAAAAATTCTTATTAATAAATATTGCAACAATTGTGCCAGGGAATGTAGACATAAAATGTCAGCGTTGGCTGAGCTTTACGATCACTTCGGGATAAGCATCATGCACCAAGATAATGCACCGCACTCTTATGGTGCCCCATTATCGTTGTTCAAGCTCTTCGAGATGCTGATAGCTTTCCGCTATTTTATGAATACGTTGCCGTCCGGTCTCTAACGTCGAATGCAGCAGTGAATTTGCCATCAATGTTACAAAGCTCATCGCCGCACTGTAACAATCGAAGGCAGAAACGCTTTCCAGTGGCGTCGCAAATTGCCAAGTCGCTAATCCTTGAATACTCAACGCCTGCGGCTCGGAAAGGGTGATGACTGGCACCTGTTGACGTTGCAACTGCTGGAGTAATTTTTTTATCACCGCTGGCCGGCGTCTGAAGGCAATCACTACCACCAGATCGTGCGGGCCATAGTCCACCAACTCTTCAGAAAGTGTCTGCCCAGGTGTCGGAAAGAGGCTGACTTGTGATCTGGCTTGAATCAATTGCGCACGCAGATGTAACGCAACCGGATAGGCATTACGGTACCCAATGATCCCCACTTGCCGAGCCTGATTAAGGGCTTGTATGGCCGACGAAAATTCTTGTGTGTTGAGAAGCGTTGTCCAATGGAGCAGGTTTGCCATCTCTTGTTTATAGTGCCTGGCGAGCAAGGTATCGCCGTGCACGATATCTCTCGGTTCCGTTAATGGCATACCGCTTTGTCGTAAAAGACGCAGCTCCTCGTACATATCCTTATATTTCTCGTAACCAAGCCGTTTAAATAACCGGCTCACCGTCGCTTTAGACACGCCGCTGACCCTTGCAAGCTCCGCACTGTTATAGCTGATCAAATCATCAAAATGATCGACAACAAAATCCGCCACACGCTTTTCTTGTGGCGTCAGGCTCTCATAATGGCTTGCCAATCGCTGATTTAAAGGCGTCATCTTCACTCCTGTAACAAACATTTCACTGAATTAAGCAGGATTTAGACCACTCTGAAATTTTTTTTTCATCTCGGTACAAAATTTGCTTGGTCAATCTCTTTGCCCTACGTGGATAGACAATAATGATTCAAAGCAATTTAGCGCCAAATGGTATGGCGGTCACCCCCCATCACTTGGCGAGCAGCAGTGCTTTAGCGATTTTACGCCAAGGAGGCAATGCCATTGAAGCCATGGTTGCTGCTGCCGCAACAATTGCGGTCGTTTACCCTCATATGAATGGATTAGGGGGCGATGGATTTTGGTTAATCGTCCCCCCCGAGGGCGAGCCTATTGCGATTGACGCAAGTGGTGCAGCAGGATCCTTAGCCACTCTCCAGCGCTATCATCCTCAAACTACCATTCCTTTCCGGGGTCCACCGGCAGCGTTAACCGTCGCCGGAACAGTCAGTGGTTGGCAACTTGCGTTAGACTACGCCGCACAGCACTTTGCACAGCCTCTACCCTTGACCACATTACTTGCTGATGCGATTCATTATGCTGAATCCGGTATCCCTGTTACCGCCTCACAGGCCGAAGCGACAAAGAGCAAAGCGGGTGAGCTGGCTCACTTACCTGGATTTAGCGATATTTATCTGCCGGAAAAACGTGCACCGTTGGCGGGTGAGTGTTTACGTCAGCCTGATTTGGCGCATAGCTTAACATTGCTCGCCAATGAGGGATTAGACAGCTTTTATCGCGGAACACTCGGCAAAAAAATTGCCGCGGGGATGGCCGAAATAGGGATGCCGATCACCGAACACGATCTTATTGACCATCAGGCACAGTTCAAAACCCCGCTCAGTGTAAAACACTCGCGCGGGACACTTTATAACCTCGCACCGCCCACACAAGGCCTCGTTTCACTGGCCATTCTTGGAATTCTTGATCGCTTTAATCTCGAACAGTGTGATGAGATTCAGACTATCCATCGCATCGTGGAAGCGACGAAGTTGGCGTTTAGCCTTCGTGATGAGCACCTCACGGATCCCAAAGAGATCACCCTTGATCTACAACAACTGCTTAACACCACACATTTGGATGCGTTAAGCCAGCAATTGAATACCGAACAGGCTGCACCGTGGGGCGAACCTCTGCTTCCGGGTGATACCGTATGGATGGGGGTCACCGATAAAATGGGGTATTCGGTCTCCTTTATTCAAAGTATCTACCATGAATTCGGCAGCGGTGTGGTCATTCCCGATACCGGTATCCTGTGGCAAAACCGGGGGGCAGCCTTTAGCTTAGAGACCGGTCACCCACGCTGTCTCGCCCCAAGAAAGTACCCTTTCCACACGCTAAACCCAGCAGCCGCTAAATTGGATGATGGCCGAACCTTAGTGTATGGCTCAATGGGGGGGGATGGACAACCCCAAACGCAAGCGACGCTCTTTACGCGTTACGTGCAACAGCAGCGTCCACTGCAAGAAGCCATTAGTGCCCCTCGCTGGTTACTGGGTAGAACATGGGGTAATGCCTCTGATTCGTTAAAACTCGAATCACGCTTCAGCGAGGAGACCTATCAAGGACTTAAAACATTAGGTCACCGTACCGAAAGACTCGACGCTTGGAGCGAAGCCACTGGTCATGCTGGCGCAATTGTCCGCCATCCTAATGGACTGGTAGAAGGTGCGAGCGATCCTCGCAGTAACGGTAGTGCTGCCGGTTATTAAGGAATAATAATGAATAAAACAATTGATTGGCCGAGTTATATTACCCAAATGAGCCTGCTGCTCGATTTACAACTCGATGCGTCGCGCCAAGATGAACTGGCTCTACAACTCGCCCGTATTGCCGATATTGCTGCTCCATTAATGGCTTATCCACTCGATGATCGCCAAGAAGTAGGAGGCGTCTGGAAACTATGAATCTCGCCTCCTTGACGATCAAAGCGCTGCATCAACGTTGGGTATCGAAGCAGCTCAGCGCGGTAGATATCACCGAGCATTATCTCTCGGCGATCGCTGCCGCGAATCCCGAATTGAATGCTTGGACGACCCTTACCGCCTCAAGAGCACGGCAACAAGCTACAAGCTTGGATAAACAGCGTGATGCGGGCAACCCGTGTGGGCCGCTCGCCGCGATTCCTTATGCTGTTAAAAACCTGTTCGATGTTAAGGATGAAGTCACCCTCGCAGGAGCTGAACTTTTCAGCCAACGTCAGCCGGCTCTAGAAGATGCTTGGGCGATTCAACAGCTTAATCGGTCGGGAGCGATCCTTACCGGTATGCTTAATATGGACGCTTACGCCTATGGTTTTACCACCGAGAATAGTCATTATGGTGCATGCCGTAATCCTCTTGATATGACGCGTATCGCGGGGGGATCTTCAGGCGGTTCTGCTGCCGCGGTTGCGGCAGGCTTAGCACATTTCTCGCTGGGAACAGATACCAACGGGTCGATTCGCGTCCCCGCCTCACTATGTGGCGTCTTCGGCCTTAAGCCGACCTTTGGTCGCCTCTCGCGACGCGGCAGCCATCCATTCGTCGCCAGTCTCGATCATATTGGCCCGTTGGCCCGCCATGTTGAAGATCTGGCGCTGGTCTATGATCAATTACAAGGGCATGATCCCAGCGATCGCTTTCAATCCGATCATCCAGTAAACCCAGTTTCGACACAGCTCGGACAACAAAAAAAGACGTTAAAAGTCGCAGTGCTAGGCGGGTATTTTACACAGTGGGCGGACGATCAAGCCCGAGCCGTTACGACAAAAGTTGCTCAGGCGTTAGGGGCTGATCATGAAGTCGAACTGGTCGATGCCGAGTTAGCACGTTCTGCGGCCTTCTTACTCACTGCGAGTGAGGGTGGTAGCCATTATTTAAACGCACTACGTGAAACACCAGAGCGCTTCGAAGCCAATTCCCGAGAACGCTTATTGGCAGGATGCATGCTTCCCGCCAGCTGGCCTATGCAAGCACAGCGCTTTCGTGAACATTTTACTCGACAGGTGTTGGCACTGTTCGAGAAGTTCGATCTATTAATCGCGCCAGCGACGCCTTGTGCGGCGACAGTGATTGGGCAACAATCGATCGAGATCCAAGGAAAAATCTTACCGACAAAAGCCAGTATGGGGATGCTCGCGCAACCTATCTCTTTTGTTGGGCTACCGGTATGTACCGCGCCAGTGCGTACGGATAACGGTTTATCGATTGGTGTTCAGCTTATCGCTGCCCCCTATCAAGAAGCGACAACTTTGGAAGCCGCGTGGCGCTTAGAGCAAAACAACGTGACGTTACAACAACTCTTTTAGGAATTATCGATGGCCGATATAACAATTAACCTCCCCCATGTCCTTGCAGAAGTGGAACACCACTTCAAGCGCTACGAAATCGCCCTGACCACTAACGATACCGAGGTATTGGACGAGCTTTTTTGGCATAGCCCCTATACGGTTAGGCTCGGCGCAGGCGAAAATCTTTATGGGATTGAAGAAATTCAGGCTTTTCGCGCAAGCCGACCTGCCGCTAATTTGGACCGCAGCCTAAGAAATACCGTTATCACGACCTACGGCGAAGAGATGGCGGTGTGTAGCACTGAATTCACCCGTGATAACACCAGCAAAATAGGCCGCCAGCAACAAACCTGGATAAAGTTTCCCCAAGGTTGGCGAATCGTCGCGGCCCACGTCAGTTTAATGAGTTAAGGAATAAGGCCCCCCTTACTCCTCTCAATTATCAGGGTGCTGGGTGATGAGTAACCCAGTGCTCAGCTATCTGCTGGCGCGTACAGATCCACACATCGGGAAATTGTTGGAGATGATCAAGAAATCGTTGTAACGCGCGAAACTTACCCGGTCGTCCTAATAATCGACAATGCATTCCTATCGATAACATTTTCGGTGATGTCTCGCCTTCTTGGTAAAGGACGTCGAAACTATCTCGCAAATAGGTATAGAACTGCTCAGCGGTATTAAATCCCTGTGGCGTTGCAAAACGCATATCGTTACATTCCAGCGTGTAGGGGATCACTAAATGAGAGTGCTGTTGTCCATCTTGGGTGGTCACCGGCATCCAGAAAGGCAGATCATCGCCATAATAGTCGCTGTCATACAGATAGTCGCCTCGCTCGACTAATAACTGGCGTGTAGCGGGGCTATCTCTACCGGTGTACCAGCCCACTGGCGGTTTACCAAACAATTCGGTGAGGACAGCTGTTGCTTTTTCCATATGCTCAGCTTCTTGCTCTGGGGACATGCCTTGATAATGAATCCAGCGCCAGCCATGACTGACCACATCATAGTCCGCCTCACGAATGGCTTGAACAATCTCCGGATGACGGGCGAGAGCCATGGCAACACCAAATACGGTTAAGGGTAGCCCACGGCGTTGAAACTCTTGATGTATCCGCCAAAATCCTGCGCGAGAACCGTATTCATACAAGGAGTCCATCGACATATGACGGTCGGGATAGCTCGCAGCGCCGATAATATCGGATAAGAACTGTTCGGAGCCGGCATCACCATGGTCAACATGATTCTCTGCCCCCTCTTCATAATTGAGGACGAATTGCACCGCAACCCGCGCATTACCGGGCCACTCAACTTTCGGCGGTTTACCTGCGTAGCCAATCAAATCTCGCGGATACTCTGCTGCAAGAAGTTCTTTGATAATCTCACTACCCTTCATCTACAATACTCCATGAATCAAAAAACGATATCGTGAAACAATTTTTGCAAAGCCTGTGCCAACTTCGGCTCGGTGAAACAAAGGTTACGATATTCTTTCCGATTGTCTTATAAAAAAGGCCTCATCATGACTATTAAACTTCGTCCTTTAGAACGTGAAGATCTTCGCTTTGTTCATCAACTGGATAATAACGCTACCGTGATGCGCTATTGGTTTGAAGAACCTTATGAAGCCTTCGTTGAGCTTTCCGATCTCTACGATAAACATATTCATGATCAAAGCGAACGTCGTTTTGTGGTCGAGCACGAAGGTGAAAAAGCCGGTCTGGTGGAGCTAGTAGAAATTAACCATATTCATCGGCGGGCAGAATTCCAAATTATCATCGCCCCTGACCATCAGGGTAAAGGGTTAGCCAATAAAGCAACGCGTGCCGCGATGGAATACGGATTTTCGGTATTGAATCTTTATAAACTGTACTTAATTGTTGATAAAGAAAACGAAAAAGCAATCCATATTTATTCGAAATTAGGCTTTGAAACAGAAGGAATTCTCAAGCAGGAGTTCTTTATTAATGGCACATACCGTGACACCTTAAGAATGTGTATTTTCCAGCCTCAATATTTGGCGAAATTTCACAGCGGTAATGACAATCAGTCGTTATTACCGCCCACAGCTCAGTAACGATATAATGCGATACCGCTAGGTCCACGAGGCTTGTCTAGCCAAACATGCTGCATAAGTAACGTTCTAAAGCGATACGCGAACTGAAACCATGAGGAATTCCATAATGCTCTTGATTATCACTGGCAAGATAGAGCGGAAATTCCTTATAGTGATCGCAGGTTTTTAGATCGGACGTCGGCTCTGCAAAATTTTGACTGCGCTCTTTAAGAGTAGGATGGATGACTAAAGCCGTTCTTCCTAAGCGAGCTTCACGATTCACATAAACATAGTGGTCGGCGCGGCGATAACCATAGGTTTTCGGGGTTACCACGTCGACTTCAAATCCCGCTTTTTCTAATACCTTAGCCACTTCATCCGGTCGCAAATACATATAAAAACTCCTTAATTTTTTATCAGCGAACTTTATCCTAGCCCAACAAGCTTGTAGTTCAGATCATTCGGAATTTTCTCTAAGATTATACAAATATCAAAAGCTGTCTATAATTATTAACACGAATTCAAATCTTGGAGAATATGATGGCTAAGAAATTACAACAATATGATTTACCAGAAGATAATGCCGACGTTCAAGAACTGGCTGATTCTCTAGAGGCCCTTTTAAATTCTTACGGTGATGATGCCAAAGAAGGGATCGATGAAGCACGCAGTAACGCAGAGCGCCTGCTCAAGAAAACACGGGCCACCTTTAATGAAGGTAAGAAATCACTTCGAGAAAACTTATGTGACTCTGGTTGTCAAGCAACGCAATGGGTTCAAGATAACCCTGCTTCAGCATTAGGCGTCACCGCGGCAGTTGGCTTCGTATTCGGTCTATTACTGTCACGTAAATAGCGTGTTAATGCCTTAAATTTACCCTAATAAACCAGCGCTCAGTCGCTGGTTTTTTTTGTATTTTTTGCCGAAAACCCTCTCTTTCCCCCTGTCATTTACTTAGCATGGTAATTATTAGCCATGCACATTTTGATTAAATTTATTTATTGAAACAATTTCCCCTAACCGCTTGTCATGCCTAAGAAAATTCCTATCCCAATGCATATATATGCAAATTAAATTGCATAAAAAGGTTGTTAATGCATTTCAGTATGATAGGTTTAGTTATCTAACTATAATGGAATAATTCATAACTTAATGATTAAATAAATAATATCAGGAAATTACTGTAAACATGACAATAAAACTCCAAGTCAAAAATTTGCATAAAATTTTTGGGGGTAACCCTGAGCGCGCCTATAAGTTGCTCGAACAAGGTTACGACAAAGAAAGCATACTTGATAAAACTGGCTTATCAGTCGGTGTCAATAACGTCGACCTTACGATTCACGAAGGCGAGATATTTGTGGTCATGGGATTATCAGGTTCCGGTAAATCGACACTGGTCAGGCTACTTAACCGTTTGATTACCCCTAGCCGCGGTCAAGTGCTGATCGACGGCCAAGATATCGCCCAAGTTTCTGACAAAACGCTGCGCGAAATACGGCGAACAAAAATCAGTATGGTCTTCCAATCCTTTGCTCTGATGCCTCATATGACAGTACTCGACAATACCGCTTTTGGTATGGCCTTGGCTGGCGTTGAGAAATCACAGCGACTGAGTAAAGCATTAGAAGCCCTTCGCCAAGTTGGTTTAGAAAAATATGCCTCCTCTTGGCCTGATCAGCTCTCTGGAGGAATGAGGCAGCGTGTCGGTTTAGCCAGAGCGCTGGCTAACGATCCCGATATTCTCCTGATGGACGAAGCCTTTTCAGCCCTTGACCCGCTTATTCGTACAGAGATGCAGGATGAGCTGGTCAAACTGCAATCGAAACAGCAACGTACGATAGTCTTTATCTCTCACGACTTGGATGAGGCGATGCGTATCGGGGATCGTATTGCCATTATGCAAAACGGTCAGGTCGTTCAGGTGGGCACCCCTGATGAGATCCTCAATCAACCGGCTAATGACTACGTTGAAACCTTCTTCCGAGGGGTCGATATCAGTCAGGTCTTCAGTGCGAAAGATATTGTCAAACCCGCCACTGGCTCGATTATTCACCGAGTCACCGGCTTAGGACCAAAATCAGCATTGAAGTTGCTGACCGATCAAGACCGCGATTATGGCTATGTCCTGAATAAGCAGCACTATGCTGGCATAGTGACCGCCGAAAGCCTCCAGTGCGCGGTTAAAGAAAATTTGCCGTTAGAACAGGCCTTTCTCTCTCATCTCTCACCTGTCGAAGCGTCAACCTCCTTAAGCGATCTCTTTACGCCGGTGGCAGATGCGCCCTGTGCCCTGCCAGTAGTCGATGAGACGCAGCAATTCTTGGGGATAATTTCAAAAAGTACGCTTTTAAAAGCTTTAAATCGTGAGGCCGGTAACCTATGACCACTACGACTAACGACCCTTGGAGCACAAGTTCCGATACAACAACCAGCACTGATCCTTGGGGCGGGACATCCAACAACGCGACACCTTCGCCTACACCTGATCAAAGCGATTGGTTAAATAGCGCGCCAGTCGAGCATCACAGTTTCTCGATAAGTGATCCGTTTCACTCAACACTCATCCCACTCGATCACTGGGTGACGGTAGGGATCAATGGCCTTGTCGAGCATTGCCGTCCGCTGTTTCAAGGAATACGGATACCTATCGACTATATTTTAAGTAGCTTTCAGCAGTTACTCACTCATATTCCCGCCCCCGCAGCGATTATCCTCTTTGCTTGCCTCGCATGGCAGCTAACCACCGCGCGTATGGGAATCGGTACGTTCGTCGCGCTGATTTTTATTGGCTGCATTGGTGTCTGGAACGATGCAATGATTACCTTAGCATTAGTCCTCACCTCGCTATTCTTCTGTGTGTTGATAGGACTTCCGCTGGGTATTGCTTTAGCACGCAGTGATCGTGCCGCGAAAGTGGTACGCCCTTTATTAGATGCGATGCAGACAACGCCTGCTTTTGTCTATTTGGTCCCGATTGTGATGCTATTCGGCATCGGTAATGTACCGGGTGTGGTGGTTACCATTATTTTTGCTGTGCCGCCAATTATCCGTCTGACGATCCTCGGAATTAAGCAAGTGCCTGAGGATCTGATCGAGGCGAGCCAATCTTTTGGCGCGAGTCCGCGGCAAATGCTATGTAAGGTTCAGCTTCCCATCGCGATGCCTTCTATCATGGCAGGTATCAACCAAACGCTTATGCTGGCACTGTCCATGGTCGTCATCGCCTCAATGATCGCGGTCGGCGGGTTAGGCCAAATGGTTTTACGGGGTATTGGTCGTCTGGATATGGGACAGGCCTCTATCGGCGGGGTCGGTATCGTTATTCTCGCTATTATCCTCGATCGGTTAACACAATCCTTCGGTGTTGATAAACGCCATCAGCGCCACCAGCGTTGGTATCAAACTGGACCTATCGGTCTGCTCACTACTCCTTTTCGTCGCACCACTCACCATTGAGAACTGACTATGCGTAAATTACTCATTACTTCTGCAGCCCTGACTCTACTCACCAGTGTGGGCGCTCAAGCTAGCGATCTTCCTGGACAAGGTCAGACGGTTAAACCTATTCAAAGCACGATTACCGAGGAAACTTTCCAAACCTTATTGGTTAGTCGGGCATTGGAGAAATTAGGCTACCAAGTCTCTGCGCCCGAAGAAGTCGATTACAATGTCGGCTATACCTCGATTGCTAAAGGGGATGCGACCTTCATGGCCGTAAATTGGCAGCCTTTACAAGAAAATATGTTCGATGCTGCAGGCGGTAATTCAGCGTTTTATCGGCAAGGACATTATGTCACGGGTGCAGCACAAGGCTATTTGATCGATAAAAAGACTGCTGAGCAATATCACATCACGAATATCGAGCAGTTAAAAGATCCTAAACTCGCAAAACTCTTTGATAGCAATGGTGATGGTCGTGCCGACCTGACAGGCTGCACACCCGGCTGGGGATGCGACACTGTGATTGCCTATCAAATGAAAGCCTATCAGCTTGAGCAAACCGTCTCTAATAACCAAGGGAACTATGCGGCGATGATGGCTGATACCATCACGCGATTTAAACAAGGGAAGCCTATCCTCTATTATACCTGGACACCTTTCTGGGTCAGCGATGTACTCAAACCAGGTAAAGATGTTGTTTGGTTAGAGGTTCCTTTCTCTGCTGATCCACAGAAGACCAATACCGCATTACCTAATGGTAAAAATTATGGTTTCCAGGTCAACAACATTAATATCATCGCGAATAAACAGTGGGCCGAGAAAAACCCCGCTGCTGCTAAACTTTTCGCAGAAATGAAGTTACCGTTAGCGGATATCAATGCAGAGAATGCTGCCATGCGCGCCGGCCAAAGTTCTGAAGCCGATATTAATCGTCATGTCGATGGATGGATAAAGAGTCACCAAGCCTTGTTTGATCACTGGGTCACCAACGCTTTACACTAATCTCTCATCTTATCAAGGGCCCGTCGTGGCCCTTACTATTATGCATCTTTTGCCCAAAGCTTTCGCACTAACTCGTTCATACTATCGCGCTCTATAACACGACTAGATAATTAGCATTGAAGTAGTCATCTTAGTTATTTTATCGCTGGTAATCAGTTTCAATCTATGACAACGTTAACGGTTAGGTAATTACCCTTCGTCTGCACATTGCGGTAACGAGTCGTTAGTACATAGCTGTAAAAATGAGGTGTGACTTGGACAGTTCTTTCGAACCAATTGAGAAAATGTTATCTAATTTGTCGCTTCGCCACGACAATTATCCTGTACGTGTGGTGTTGTTAACACGTCTACATATGCATATTCAAACCAAGCTTCTTGAAAATCGTAATAAAATGCTCAAAGATCGTGGGCTTAATGACACCATCTTTAATGCATTATTGACCTTGGATGCTTGCCAAAACCAAAGTATCCAACCTTCGGAATTGAGCTCTGCATTAGGCTCTTCTCGTACCAATGCAACACGCGTTGCTGATGAACTCCAAAAACGTGGTTGGGTTGAACGCCGTGAAAGCGATAACGACCGTCGATGCCTAAATCTCCACCTTACTGATGCCGGCTATGAGTTTCTTTGCGAGATACTTCCCCCTCAATACGACAGTTTCCAAGAAATATGGGGAATTCTTTCTTCAGAAGAGCAAAACCAATTGGAATCTATCTACCGAAAACTACTCAATCATTTAGATACTTTTTCGCATAATTCTCCACCGAGTTCCGAGTAAGAATAAAAACTGATTAATACTTTCGATTGATACACTTCACTGAGCTGAAGTGTTTTTTTATTTGTAGTCTTTATAGCAGGATTAAGTTATGACTTCCGTTGAAAAGCCACCTTCAGCAACTGACACCCCTTCAAGAAAAAAACGTAAACCACTTTTAATGCTACTTCTGGCCGCCTGCATTGTTATCGCAATTGCCTACGCCCTATATTGGTTTTTAGTGTTGAGCCACCAGCAAGATACTGATGATGCTTACGTTGCCGGAAATCAGGTACAAATATCCCCTCAGGTTTCAGGTAGCGTGAGTAAAGTATGGTTTGATAATACCGACTTGGTACATAAGGGCGATATCCTTGTCTCGTTAGATAAAACCGATGCAAATCAAACACTGAATAAAGCTGAAACCGCATTGGCCAGCAGTGTGCGACAAGTGCGTCAATTAATGATTAATACTCGTCAATATCAAGCAAATATCGAGTTAAAGCGTACTGCACTCGCTCAGGCTGAAGCTGATTTAGCGCGTCGTGACCCCCTCGCCCAACGCCAATTGATTGGTCGAGAAGAGTTACAACATGCTCGCGATACCGCCGCCAGCGCTAAAGCCTCTCTCGACGTCGCGATTCAGCAACTTAATGCGAATCAGGCCATGATATTGAATACGCCTTTAGATCAGCAGCCCGTCATCCAGCAGAGTGCTGCAGCACTCAGGGATGCTTGGTTGGCGCTCCAACGTACCGATATTCGTAGTCCTATCGACGGCTACGTATCCCGACGTAGTGTACAAGTCGGCGCACAAATCACGCCAAGTAGCGCGCTGATGGTAGTCGTCCCCAGCCAAGAATTATGGGTAGATGCCAACTTTAAAGAGACGCAACTTGCAGAGGTACGCATTGGTCAGCCAGTCACCGTGACAGCCGATATCTATGGTGATGCAGTCACCTATCATGGCAAAGTCGTCGGTTTGGATATGGGAACAGGCAGTGCCTTCTCTCTGCTCCCCGCGCAGAATGCCAGCGGTAACTGGATTAAAGTGGTACAACGCTTACCTGTACGCGTTTCCTTAGATCCGCAAGATCTCCAGCAACATCCGCTACGCATCGGACTCTCGACTCAGGTAACCATCGATGTCAGTAATACCTCCGGTCAGGCACTGGCCACGGTAATGCGTAAATCTCCTGCTTATGAGAGTGATGCATTAACCTTACAGTTACAGCAGGCCGATCACATTATTCAGCGAATCATTGCCGCTAATGCGGGGTAACCAGCAATGGCGCCTAATGAGAGAAAGCCTTTAGAACACGCACAACTGGTATTGATGACGATTGCGTTATCGCTGGCGACCTTTATGCAAGTTCTTGATTCAACCATCGCGAATGTCGCGATACCGACGATTGCAGGCGACTTGGGGGCATCGAACACTCAAGGGACTTGGGTTATCACCTCTTTCGGTGTCGCGAATGCGATCTCAATTCCACTGACTGGGTGGCTGGCACGCCGTTTTGGCGAGGTAAAGCTATTCGTTGCGTCGACGGCGGCATTTGCTATCGCTTCTTGGGCTTGTGGTATGTCAAATACCCTAACCATGCTGATCGTTTTCCGGGTCATTCAAGGTGTAGTAGCAGGTCCATTAATTCCTTTATCCCAGAGCTTATTACTCAATAACTTCCCGCCAGCAAAGCGAAGTATGGCCATGTCGTTATGGGCAATGACCGTGATTGTGGCACCGATTTGTGGCCCGATTTTAGGCGGCTGGATCAGCGATAATTACCATTGGGGCTGGATATTTTTCATCAATGTTCCGATAGGTATCGTCGTGGTAGTGCTCGCCCTGAAAACGCTTGGTAACCGCGAGACACCAACCCGTAAGCAGCCGATCGATATTGTCGGATTAGTTATGCTGACCCTAGGGATTGGCTGTTTACAAGTGATGCTGGATCGCGGTAAAGAGCTGGACTGGTTTAGTTCTACGGAGATCATCACCCTTACGGTAGTGGCGGTCATCGCTCTATTGATTTTGATTATCTGGGAGCTTACCGATGAACACCCCATCATCGATCTGTCGTTATTTAAATCGCGGAATTTCTCTATTGGCTGTGGATCGATTAGCTTAGCCTACATGCTCTATTTCGGGACCATCGTACTACTGCCCCAACTCCTCCAAGAGGTCTTCGGTTATACCGCGACTTGGGCCGGCTTGGCGTCTGCGCCGGTCGGGATACTCCCGGTTATACTCTCGCCGATCATTGGCCGTTTTGCGCCACGCATCGATATGCGCTATCTCGTGACGTTTAGCTTTATTATGTACGCGATTTGTTTCTATTGGCGGGCCTATACCTTTGAACCTGGGATAACTTTTGCTGATGCTGCCTGGCCACAATTTATCCAAGGTTTTGCGGTAGCCTGTTTCTTTATGCCTTTAACAACCATTACCTTGTCAGGCCTTTCGTCAGATCGGATTGCGGCAGCCTCTGGACTGTCAAATTTTATTCGAACACTCGGGGGATCGATAGGCACCTCTATTACTACCACGCTGTGGACCAATAGAGAGGCGATGCATCATAGCCAGCTAACCGAATCAGTCACGGCTTATAATCCTAATGCTCAACAAAGCTATCAGCAGTTGGAATCTTTAGGGATGAGCCACCAGCAAGCCTCAAGCTATATTGCTCAGCAAATTACTGACCAAGGACTGATCATTTCTGCCAATGAGATTTTCTGGGCGGCTGGCGGGATATTCATCATGCTATTAGTCGTCATTTGGTTCGCTAAACCTCCTTTCCATTCTGGCGGCGGCGGCGGCGGCGCTCACTAAAAAAAAGCGCCTATCGGCGCTTTTATTATGCTTTCTGTTGACGCCACCATTCGCCTAACAAAATGCCGGCGGCAACTGACACATTTAAACTTTCAATATTTCCGGTCCCCCCGATAGAGAGACTAATATCCCCTTGGCGTAAGGTATCCTCATGTAACCCTTCCCCTTCTTGCCCTAAAACAAAAACAGTTTTTGCCGGGAACGTCGTGGATGCCAGAGGTTGCCCTTCATGACTGGAGGTCGTGACAATGCTATAGCCAGCACGACGGAAGGCATCAAGGCCTTGTAGGAAGGACGGTGCCGTGACGGCACGTACGTGCTCAGCACCACCTTCTGCTGTTCTCACGGCTGCGCCAGATTCGAGTAAGTTAGCATCATTAACTAAAATCGCCTTTGCCCCAAAGTGGGCACAGCTGCGCATGATCGCACCGAGATTATGTGGGTTACCTACGTTCTCTAACGCCACAACACAGTCTTGTTCTGCTGCTTGCGATAACCATGCCGCAACATCTAATCCCGCTTGTTTCTTAATGATGAAGCATACGCCACCATGATGCTCTGTGCCTGCGGCTTTAGCTAACTCGCTATCGTCGACCACATGATAGGCCTTACGGTTTGCCGCTAACCAACGCAAGGTTTCACGAAAACGAGGCGTGACACTCTGCACGAACCAAGCTCTCACAATGGCTTCAGGCCGGCTTTGGAAGAGAGCCTGACAGGCGTTTTCGCCGTATACACGCGTCTCTTCTTGGCGCTGACGACGGAGCTGTTCCGGGTCGATATAACTTTTAGCCGTTAACCCCTCTTCTTCGCCTGATACTTGGGTGGACGCAGTCTGTTCTGTAGGACGTTTAGAGACGGTACGCCATGGCGAATCATTACGATGAGAGGATGAGTCATTACGGCGTGAAGAGGCCTCATCACGGCGAGGAGATGACGATGAACGACGATCTGTCGGAGCCTTGCGGTCTGCTGAGCGACCACCTTTACCCGTCCGCGGGTTGCCGCTGCTGCGCGAAGAAGACGCCTCTTCACCGCGCACATACATTACTTTCACTTTACTGCTTTTACTTTTATTTTCGTCGTTCATCACATTCTCCTGTTACTGAGCGCGCAGATTACCTGATGTCTACGCGCTTAGCTATCTTCTTTATCGGTGAATTAACGATCACTCTACCAGAAATAACGCTCACGCGTAGCATCCCCCGCCCAACTCCATTAAACTGTATTTTTTATCCAGTATCGATCTGTTATGACTCATTGTAATGCCGTATTACAGCTCCGCGCTCAACGTTTAGCCGCCGCAACACGTCCATTTCTTGCACGCGGCAATCGTGTAAGCCGCTGTCAACGTTGCCTCTTACCGCAACGTAATTGTCTGTGTTCTACAATACAACCTCAGGTTGCACGCAGCCGCTTTTGTTTAATGATGTACGATACAGAACCGATGAAGCCCAGTAATACGGGAAGGCTGATCGCCGATATTCTGCCAGAAACCTTGGCTTATCAATGGTCGAGAACCGCTTTTGACGATAAAGATTTTCTTGAAAATATCGCGCCTAATTATCAGCCAATGGTGGTATTCCCTGCCAGCTATGCGCAAGCCGACAGAACTGTGTTGGATCGTCCTCCTCTTGAAGGTAAGCCACCTCTTTTTATTCTGTTGGATGGTACCTGGAGTGAGGCTCGAAAAATGTTTCGTAAAAGCCCATGGTTGGCGAACTTTCCGGTGATCTCGGTCGATGTGTTAACGCCCAGCCAATATACTTTGCGTGAGGCACATAGCGACGCGCACCACTGCACCGCTGAAATTGCCGCTGCGCTACTGGACCAAGCCGGTGATACAGCCGCCGCCCAACACTTATCTCAACATTTTACCTTATTTCGTGAACGCTATTTAGCCGGTAAACCCCATCACCCTATCCATACACGACAAGCTTAACGATTATAAAGGCCACCGCTAACGGAGGAGCCATGAGTCAACTCGGATTAGAAGCATTACTGAAGCCAAAATCCATTGCAGTAATTGGCGCATCACAAAAAGTAGGCCGGGCAGGCCACCTTATGATGAAAAACCTCTTAGCTGGTGGCTTCTCTGGGGCAATCTTGCCAGTTAATCCCAACCACTCCGCCGTCTGTGGCGTTATGGCCTATCCAAGCATTGCCGCGCTTCCAGTCGTGCCCGACTTAGCAATTCTCTGCACCCATGCTCGGCATCTCGCACAACTCCTCGACGAATTAGGGAAAAAGGGCTGCCGGAGCTGTATTATCTTATCGGCCTCGCCAGAACACTTCTCTGCGCTAGTCGCTCAGGCTTCTCGCTGGAATATGCGATTATTAGGGCCAAATAGCTTAGGCCTAATCGCGCCCCATCAGGGACTGAATGCAAGCTTTTCCCCAGTACCGGTTGCCCGAGGAAACGTTGCCTTTATCGCGCAATCGACTGCCGTCGCCAATACCATTCTTGATTGGGCACAACAGCGAAAAATCGGTTTCTCATGGTTTATTGCTTTGGGGAATGGCATAGATATCGATAGTGACGACTTACTCGATTTCTTAGCCCGAGATACTAAAACGCACGCTATTTTAATCGCCCTAGAACATTTGAACGATGCACGTCGTTTCGTCTCTGCGGCGCGCAGTGCATCGCGGAATAAACCTATCGTCATGTTCAAAAGTGGCCGCAGCCGAGCAGCTCGTCTATTAGTGGGTAGCGAAAAGACCTTCGATGGAACTTGGGATGCCGCAATTCAACGTGCAGGCATGCTGCGGGTTTACGACTCTCACGAGTTATTCTCGGCGGTTGAATCCTTAAGCCATATGCGGCACTTCAACGGTGAGTCGCTATTTATTGTCAGTAATGGCGTTGCCCCGGCAGCTTTGGCCTTAGATGTGCTGGAAGAACGCCAAGGGACTTTGCTTCAGCTCAGCCCCGCAACGGCACAACGTTTACGCGAACGTTTACCCGATAATATCCCTGTCACTAATCCTCTTGATCTAAAAGATGACGCGACAACCCAACTCTATCTTGACGTAACCGCGATATTACTCGATAGCCCAGAGGCCGAGGCAATTATGGTGATCCATGCGCCGAGTGCGGTCTCCCCTGCAACCGAGTGTGCTGAACAATTAGCCAAGCTTTACACTCAACATCCACGCGCTAAATATAAAACGTTATTAACCAATTGGTGCGGGGAGTACTCTTCGCAAGGCGCTCGAACTCTCTTTTCGCAAGCAAGGATCCCTACTTGGCGGACCCCCGAGGGAACGGTCACCGCGTTTATGCACCGAGTTGCCTATCATCGTAACCAAAAACAATTGAGAGAAACTCCCGCAAGGCTGGCGGTACAACCCTTAGGACGCACTGATGTCCGCGAATATTTACAACAACAGGTCGCGAGTGGCTTATCTTGGATACAGGGCGCAGACTTTGCTCGTGTGTTAGCCGGCTACGGTTTCTTGCAAGCAGAACGGGTTATAGCGGGTGTTCAGGAACCAGACCGACAACGGATACGGATCGTGGTACAACATGACCCTCTCTTCGGCCCAATCATTTTAGTAGGTGAGCCCAGCGAGATGTGGCATGAGGATAGGCAGGCCGTAACATCATTACTCCCCTTAAATATGGCATTAGCGAATCACCTTATCGCCCAAGGCATTCATCAACAAAAAATGTTTCGCCGTTGGACTGTTCAATCAGAAGCAATCTATCAACTGAGCCAGATCCTCGTTCAGCTTTCTGATCTCATCATCGATTGTCCGGAAATTAATACCTGTCAGCTCGACCTCTTCGTGGCTAAACGGACGCCATTGCTATTAATCGATGGCAAGATCTCCTTACAAACCTTTCAAGGAGATAGCGAAGATCGACTTGCTATCAGGCCTTACCCTCAAAAATATGAGCAATGGGTAAGATTAAAAGATGGTCGAAAGGCCTTGTTTCGCCCGATTCTTCCTGAAGATGAACCCCAATTGTTAGCGTTTATTGGAGAAGTGACGAAAGAAGATCTTTATTATCGCTATTTCAGTGAGATCAATGAATTCACCCATGATGATTTGGCGAATATGACGCAGATTGATTACGATCGAGAAATGGCATTTGTCGCGGTGATTCAAGAGAACGATATCGAAACGATTATCGGTGTAACGCGAGCCATTTCTGACAGTGATAATATTGATGCCGAATTTTCTATTTTAGTACGTTCCGACCTAAAGCGCTTAGGGCTTGGCAGAATGTTATTGGAAAAGATGGTCAGTTACACGCGAGATCATGGTTTACAACAGTTAAATGGTATTACCATGCCGAATAACACAGGAATGATCGCTCTGGCTAAACAACTTGGCTTTAGCTGCAAAAATAGCGTGGAGGACGGTATTGTTACCTTACGTCTAGCGTTAGAACCGCCTAGAGAAAATAGCCATAGTTAGCCCGTTTGATGCTATAGTATCGAGTTAAGGTTCCCGAGTCTTATCCTGTTTTTCGATTCCTAATAGAAGAAGCGTAATGCGATGTTGCCAAAATATAAAATGAATTCTCACCAGCGATACCTTGCAGAACTACCAAAATTGCCGCAATCAATCTCTGATTTTTCATTTTTGTACTCTGCAGCAGAATTTCATCACACGCTTTTGAAAAAAATAGCTCAGGCTCAATTCAGAATCTGTTTGGTCGCGCTCTATCTAGAGAACGATGAAGCAGGTCAGTCGATTATGGCTGCGCTCTACCAAGCGAAACAAAATAACCCTCAGCTAGATATCAGTATTTGTGTCGATTGGCATAGAGCACAACGCGGCCGTATCGGCGCGGCGCGGGGTGAAACGAATGCTGATTGGTATTGTAAATTAGCTGAACAGGCAGGTGAACTGGCAATCCCTGTCTATGGTATTCCGGTTAATACACGTGAAGCTTTAGGCGTACTGCATCTTAAGGGATTTATCTTCGATGATACGGTGATTTACAGCGGCGCCAGCATCAATAACGTCTATCTTCAACAGCAAGAACGTTATCGATATGATCGCTACCAAATCATGAACAACCCCGCCCTAGCGAACATCATGTTCGATTGGATTAGCATTAATCTTAAGCAATCCGATGCCGTACACCGATTAGATCTCAAAGATCGCCCGACCAGTCTTGAGATCAAGAATGAGACCAAGATTTTCCGTCAAGAATTGAGAACCTTTAATTACGAGCTAGAAGATTTAGCTGATGAACAACAACTGGCGGTCACTCCGCTAGCAGGTTTAGGTAAGCGTAGCCTTCTCAATCAGACTATTTTTCATTTAATGCCTGCGACCGAAAAGAAGTTGGTCATTTGTACGCCTTACTTCAACCTACCTGCTATTTTGGTTAGACATATCATTCGTCTGCTCCGTCAAGGCAAAGAGGTTGAGATTATTGTCGGAGATAAAACGGCAAACGATTTTTACATCCCGCCGGAAGAGCCCTTTAAAGTCATTGGTGCACTGCCTTATCTTTACGAGATCAACTTACGACGCTTTGCGAGTCGACTACAATATTATCTCGATAATGAAAAGCTCACGATCCGGTTATGGAAAGATGGTACGAACAGCTACCATCTAAAAGGTATTTGGGTGGATGAGGAGTGGATGCTACTTACCGGCAATAATTTAAACCCTAGGGCTTGGCGCTTAGATCTTGAGAATGCAATATTAGTACACGACCCTCATCATCAGCTGGCCGAACAAAAGCGTAAAGAACTCTCCTTAATCAGAGAGCACACCACAATCTTACGCCAATTTCATGATTTAGAGAGTATTGCGGATTACCCAAATCGAATCCGCAAACTAATTCGACGTTTACGTCGAATTAGAATCGATAAACTGATCAGCCGTATACTGTAGCCGTGATCTGCCAGCCATGCTGGCAGATCACTTGTCGTTTACAGTTTTTCGACCGCTTTTTTATTCGGTAAACTCATACTGATAACTAATACGATAATCGCCATTATTGTCACATACCAAAAGAAGCTAGATTCCATTCCTTTTTGCTTCAAACCTAATGCAACAAACTCAGCTGACCCACCAAATATTGCGTTACCTATAGCATAAGGTAGCCCCACACCGAGTGCGCGAAGTTGCGGTGGAAAGAGCTCTGCTTTTAATAATCCACTGACTGCCGTATAGAAACTACAGATGACTAGTGCAACAAATATCAGTAAGAAAATAACGACTAGACTGGAGACTGAGGTTAGATAAACCATGATCGGTACTGTGAATAACATTAGGCCGACAGCGAAGATGATGACTGAAGCTTTACGGCCTATTTTATCTGATAGCGCTCCTGCTATGGGTTGAAGCACCATAAATATTAATAAAGCCCCCGTCATAAGCAAGCTACTGACTTTAGCATCTAACCCCACACTGTTAATCAGATATTTTTGCATATAAGTCGTAAAGGTATAGAAACTTAAGGATCCTCCTGCGGTGATGCCAATAACTTTAATGAACGGCCGCCAATGATGACGGAGGAGGTAAACTAAGCTGCCAGCATTTTTATCAGTACGCTGCGTTTCATCACTAGTTTCATGTAACGACTTTCTTAGCCATAGGGCAACAATAGACAATGCGGCACCTATTAGGAACGGGATACGCCAGCCCCAAGCACGTAAGCTCTCATTATCGATAAGCTGCTGTAAAATAACGACAGTTAGTACCGCCATCAATTGACCACCAATCAATGTGACATATTGAAAAGAAGCATAGAATCCTTTTCTTCCCTCCGTCGCGACCTCACTCATATAGGTAGCACTGGCACCGTACTCTCCGCCCACCGAGAGACCTTGCAACATTCTCACAACCAATAGAAGAATCGGTGCGAATAAGCCAATTTGGTTATACCCGGGTAAAAAGGCAATCACCAACGATCCAAAACACATGATATACACCGATATTAGCATCGATTTTTTACGGCCAAATCGATCACCAATAAATCCAAACAACCATCCACCAATGGGCCTCATCAGAAACCCTGCGGCGAAGACCCCTGCTGTTTGCAGTAACTGAGTTGTTGCATCACCTTGAGGAAAGAAAATATGTGCAAAATAGATAGAGAAAAAGGAATAAACATAAAAGTCGAACCATTCGACTAAATTTCCTGATGAGGCGCCCACAATAGCTTTAATTCTCTGGATATCACTCAATGTAGTAGTTGGTGACATCACCCTTTCTCTTGTCATAGCGAGAACCTCTGATTAGTAAACTTTTTATAAACGTGACTAATCAGAATAAGAGGTTGATAACCAAAGTAAAGTGATGTTTTTGATAGATGAGGAATTAATCAATATTAATGGGTGTAAATTGGTTCCAATGCAAAAAGGCCATCCGTTAGGATGGCCTTTTCGACTTATTGTATGCCTGGCAGTTCCCTACTCTCGCATGGGGAGACCCCACACTACCATCGGCGCTACGGCGTTTCACTTCTGAGTTCGGCATGGGGTCAGGTGGGACCACCGCGCTAGTGCC